>JACLAC010004109.1_pt1 | contig 37042 bp, 31 predicted proteins | sample 8027881 | NCBI WGS metagenome assembly JACLAC01 (sample SAMN15725517, study PRJNA655200) | protist metagenome | isolation source: fluorescence activated cell sorting (FACS) single amplified genomes of... | place: Spain: Blaines Bay Microbial Observatory, Mediterranean Sea | collected 2016-01-19 | reverse complement strand
CTCGATAAAGCTCGGAAGAGACAGAAATAACCTATTTTATTGTGTGCCATCTAAGGGCAGATTTTCACTTTACTTTTTTTGATGTGGACCGATAATAGATTCGCAGTGGAGTTCCTTCGAAACCGAAAGCATCCCGTAGTTCATTGACAACATAAGCTTCGTAATGAGCTTTGATCTTATGCGGATAACTAGCAAATATTAGGAAAGTTGGAGGTTTAACATCAATTTGCGTAATATACTTTAAATTTGGACGCACCTTGCCTGCTCTAGGAGGAGGATAAACTGATTTGATCCTTGTCAGCACACTATTTAGTTCTGTGGTCGGAATCCTAGTGCAATACTCACGGTGAATCTCCAAGCTTAAATCAAGTGCGTTTGTCACACGTTGCCCCGTTAAAGCAGAAACGAACAAAATTGGCACATAATCCAGCTGTGGAAAAAGTCCATGAATACGATCTACAAACCGATTGAAAGTATCATTCTCCTTTTCAATCAGATCCCACTTATTAACCAAGATAATCGATGCTTTCCCTTGAGTGGCAATATAATTGGCAATCATCTTTTCTTGCTTAGCAATATCATCCGATGCATCAAGAACCAACCAAGCAATATCACTTTGTCGAATGCTTTTGGTGGCTCGCTGAACGCTAAACTGTTCCAAATCATCCTTTACCGAGGATTTCCGCCGCATGCCAGCTGTATCAATTAACTCAAATTCAATATGCTGATACACAAAATGAATATTAACTGCATCGCGGGTGGTACCAGGTTTATCGCTAACAATCATACGATTCTCTCCTAGAATCGCATTCATAATCGAAGATTTCCCAACATTTGGACGTCCAACAATTGCAATTTTTATTGATGATGATAAACCCACGCTCTCAACATCTAGTTCAGGAAGGATAAATACAATCTGCTCAAGTAAGCCCCCAACTCCCCAGTTCTGGGCACACGAAATCGGAATTGGTTCACCCAGCCCTAATCGGTAAAAATCATAGACATCATTATCAAATTTCTGTCCTTCTACCTTATTCACAACTAAGAAAACCGGCTTATCAAACTGTCGCAGTTTCTCTGCCACTAACAAATCATGTGGCATAACACCAGTTCGAACATCAACAAGGAAAATAATCACCTTTGCTTCTTCTACGGCAGTCTCAACCTGATGTTGTACCTGATCGATCAATTCTTCTTCTGGTTTAGCATCTAAACCACCAGTGTCAGCGATTGTAAAACAGCGGTCGTCCCATTCAATATCGGCATAGATTCTATCCCGAGTAACACCCGGATAATCGTGAACCACAGAGATCTGTTTTTTGGCAATTAAATTGAACAATGATGATTTGCCGACATTTGGCCGTCCAATAATCGCTACAACCGGTAAACTCATAAGTATAATTCTTTTGAAACCGTTACAATTGACTTTAAAACAACAATCATAGGAATAGCCAGAATAACCCCCCAAAAACCAAAAACTGAGGCTCCAACAATTACCCCAAACATAATTAACAATGGATCTACATCAACAGCGTTGCTCAGAATTCTTGGTGAAATAAGTGAATTATCTATTGCTTGGATACCCAAGATAGCGCATATTATAGCAACCATACGAACTAAGAAACCAATAAGCAAGAAATTCCCTGCAGCAAATCCCATCAATAAAGCAAGCATCGCAAAAAAACCACCAATAAAAGGACCAAAGGTTGGAATGGCATTTGAAATACCTGCTACCAAACCAACAACAAGCGCAAATGGCACACCAATAACAGAATAAACCACTATCGAAATCAGACTAATCACTAGAATAACAACCACTTGCCCACGCAAAAAAGCCTCCATGTTCTTATTAATTTCACGGAGGTACTGCCACACGAAATCCCGTTTCTCCAGTGGGAATAAATCAACAAAGTTTCCAACATAAATTTCCAGTGAATGTCCAGCATAGATCAACACCATCAACGTCAGAAACGCCGTCGTCAAAAAGCCTCCAACACCTATGGCCATTGAAGAAAAACGCCGAAAAACACGCCCAAAAAAATCGGTTCCCGTCTCGGCTAGAGTTCCCAAGTTAGCTGTAAGGTAATTCTGAACCTGATCGACAATTTTCTGCCCTTCATACTTAGCAAATTGGGTTGCTTTGCGAACCAAACTTGACTCTGAATTATTTCCGAAATCCTCGATCTTATCGAGGATTCCTTTTTCTTCGTTGGTACCAACAACAAAAGGTACAACCGTATCTCGATAGAATTTGACTAAGCCCTCGCTCATACCTAACGTCTGTTCAACAATTTGGGGAATCACAATCCAAAACAGCAAACTAATAATACCAAGTGTCAAACTAAAGAGAATGAGACTTGCTACAATCTTTGGAACACGCAATCGCCTTCCAAAGGGCAACGGAATCTCTTGGATTTCCCCAACGATAAACCGGAAGAAATAAGCAAGTCCAAATCCGAAAAAGAAGGGCGTCAGAATACTTGACAGATTGATAAAAAGCCAAAGACCAATCATAACAATCAAAATATAAACGACACTAGGCACTTCTACCAGTTTTCGAACTCGGACGAGAAGCAAAATCAATAAAACAGCAACAATTGGATGTAGAAGAAAAACAGATTGACTATCATCTGTTCCCAAATTTTGATTATATGCAAACGCAATCCAGCATCCAGTAAAAACAATTACAACAATCGCTATCATTGAACTACTAGTAAGCTTTTCACTGGGTGCAGTATTTTGTCTCTCCATATTAGGTCGTTTCAGATTCAGAATCACGACTTTCTAATGTTTCAATAACCCCAGCCCCAACACTATCACCCCAAACATTGACAGTCGTTCGGAAACGATCCAAAAGCCAATCAACGGTCAAAATTAAACTAACACCTTCGATGGGCAAATCAACAGCCCTAAGTACAATGACCATAGTAACTAATCCAGCTTGTGGAATCCCAGCAGCACCGATGGCCGCGAGCGTCGCCGTAAGCACAATTACCAGTTGCTTGGCAAAACCAAGCTCCTCACCATAAACCTGAGCAATAAAAATCGCCGCCACAGCCTCGTAAAGCGCTGTACCATCCATATTAATAGTTGCCCCCAACGGCAAAACAAAACTTGAGGTCCGATTCGAAATTTTGTTACCGCTCTCAACTCCTTCCATAGTAAGAGGAAGTGTCGCCGAACTAGAAGCAGTGGAAAAGGCATTAAGCAAAGCAGTCGCAACACCAGAAACATACGCAACGGGATTCCTTCTACCTATCAACCAAAGAATAAGTGGTAAAACCACAACTCCGTGAATACCTAAGCCAAGTAACACAGTTAAACTATACTTGCCAACCGCAACCAATTCAGGTAAAAAACCAGCAAAACCACCTTCCTCACCAATCCTACCAGCCATCAAGCCAAAAATCCCTATGGGCGAAACAAGCATAATCCAATGCACAATTTTCATTACACCATCATTCAAAGCCGAAATAGTGCTAATAGCAGTTTTGGCATGTCCACCTACAACTGTCAACGCAGCCCCAAGCAACAATGAAAAAAAGATCAGAGGCAAAATATCCATCTGTACCATGGCCCTAAAGATGTTGACGGGAATCAATCCTTGCTTGCCAGTGGTTGCATTTCCAAGGACAACTTCCTGCATCGTCTCCACAATCCCCTTATCCTTCTTGCTCGCCACCTTATCAGCAACTGGCAATCTGATTTCAACCCCCGTTCCTCTTGCTGCCAAATCCGGATCGGCGGATATAACTTGGCCATTTACTGTACGTAGAGCCTTCTCAGTATCACCTGTTTGAACATAGTAAACATCGTCAGCCTCAACGTATTTCCAAGTTTTGACCGTAGCCGAATTTTGAGTGACCGATTCAATAATACCCTGAACATTCTGGTCAGAAAGAACAAGTAGATATTTCTTATCCCCCTTCTGTTCATAATTCTTAAAGGCCTTTTTGTCCCAACTTTCATTTCCTATATTAACTGTACGACCATCTAAGGTATAAAAGTACTCTATATGCTCTTCCCCCGTTGAAATACCAACGCCAGGGCGAACAATATTAACCATTATAATTCCAATAATCACAGAAACTGCAGTTGTCACCATATAATAAAGTACAGTACGACCACCAATCGTTCCAATATTTCTAATATCACCCAACCCTGTAATGCCAACAATCATCGAAAGAACAACTAACGGAACTACAATCATCTTCAAAGAATTGAGAAAAATCTTGCCCAACACATCAAAATTCTTAGCAAATTCCGGTGCATATCCTCCAATTAAAATACCGAGAATAATTGCAACGACAATACCGATGAGAATAGAGGTACTTTCCCCATTTCCTCCACTATAATCAGTCACATTTTCGTTCTGATCCATTCACAAAATACCTCCCTAACATTTTTCAACTCAAGCAAATATATGATAACAGAAATTAACGTGCGCTAGGCGAGATTATAGCACAGGTGTTATAATGGGACAAGGCAATCCTTAGACAGACTATTACTGTACTTTCAGTTCTCACAACTCATTAACATTACTAATAAATAAGGGACTGAAGTTGAACGCTTGACAAGAACCAAAGAACATTGCGATAATGTAAACATCACTTCCCCAACAAACAAAATCAGATACAAAACCAATAAAAATTTGGGAATATTTCTCTACCGTTTTCTTTATTAATACTTGCTCTTCACATTATAAAAAAAATAGGAACCAAAGATTTCTTGATCATATTATCCCATTCTGAACAAAATAAGGGTGCTCTACGCCACTCTGTATCATGGTCAATCTAATACACGAAGAAGAAGACCTGCCCTAACTTGGACACAAAAAACCAAGCACTATAAAACTATAAAACATTCTATGGTTATCATAACGGGTCGAGAACAAAACAAAATTCACGGCAGATAATCCGAAGCTAAAACAAATTACAATTAAGCCAGATGAACTTCTCACGCGGATTTCTGCCCACAATTTTAAAGAAGAGGATAATAAAGATGATCGAGGAATCAGAATACACTACAGATTGTGACCACTTTCACCGCAGAGATTTTATCAAAGTTGGCATGCTTGGAACACTAGGACTCAGCATGACAGATTTGTTTCGAATCGAAACCATAGCAAAATCAGATCAATTTCCAGGAAAGGCCAAGTCCGTCATATTAATATGGCTTGGTGGAGGCCCTAGCCACATTGATATCTGGGATTTGAAGCCCAATGTTCCGGAAGAAATTCGTGGTATCTTCAAACCGATTAAAACAAACATCCCCGGCATCAAAATTTGCGAGCACCTACCCAACATAGCACAACAAATGGATAAAATATGTCTGATCCGGTCGATGACATCACCTGAAGCAACACACAAGCGCGGAACACACTGTATGATGGCAGGTCTTCTCCCTCTAACTGCCCTCACTAAACTAAGTGATGGCTCGGTTGTCACAGAGCTAAAGGAACAACCCAACACCTCACCACCTTACATCGCTATTCCCTCACCTATCGTTTACGGTAGCGAGAACCTTCTCGCCTCTGGACTAGCCCCGTTAAATGAAAACCTCACCAGCGAAAGCTTTAAAGTTCGCAGCTTAGTCACACCTAACAAAATCATGCAGCAGCGTTTCGATCGGCGTAAAACGTTACGCGAACTAATTGACGCTACCTTCAAAAAATATGAATCTCAAAACAGCAGAGCAATTGGTACCGACGAATTCTACAATACAGCCTACAACATGATTAGTTCTACTGAAGCACGTGCGGCATTTGACCTCAGCAAGGAAAGCGAGAAATTGCGTAATGAATACCGCAGAGATCAGTTTGGGCAACGTTGCCTGCTCGCACGTCGACTTGTACAAGCAGGAGTCCGATTCATTACCATTAAGCTAGGTGGATGGGACAACCATAACAACATTTTTTCATCATTGAAAAGGCAACTCAAGAGCTTCGATCAAACAATAGCAACACTGATACGTGACCTAGCCAATCAAGGATTGCTAGACAGTACACTGACTCTAATCATGGGAGAGTTTGTGCGAACACCAATTATTAACCGTCGTGGAGGACGTGACCACCATTCGAAGGTATTCTCAATTATGCTAGCTGGTGGAGGAATTAAAGGAGGGCAAACCATCGGATCCTCCGATGCCTACGGTGAATTTCCAGCAGACCTGCCAGTACGTCCCGAAGATCTATCGGCAACAATCTATCATTGTCTTGGAATTAACTACAAACAGCCGATTGAATCACCAGAAGGAACTCGAATTACACTCTCACACAACGGGAAGCATATCCAGCAAGCATTAATATAAACATCCCCTTAAGATTACAAAAACCTTTCCAAATGATCGAGTGATCGCTGAGAAGCACCAAGGTTCTCAATAATCACGGCTTTGGCTACCTCTCCAATTTGCTGGCGAAGTTGAGCTGAAAATATCAACTCGCTGAAAACGTCAGCCAATTCGGCCGCGTTTTTGACTTGTCGCGCTGCACTCCGTTCTTTTAACAGACCCGCTTCATATGAGTTTTCGATCCTTGGCCCAAACACAATTGGCTTCGCCATAGCGGCCGGCTCCATAACATTGTGCACCCTTCCATGAAAACTACCACCAACAAAAGCCACATCACAGATTTTATATAACCCTGCTAATAATCCGATAGTGTCAATAACGATAACCTCCATCATGCTGAGATCCATTTCGCTATTCAACTCCGAAAATAGAGTATACGAGAAACCCAAAAAATCAAGTTTTGAACAGAGCTTTTTTACATGCTCAACTGTCGGTTCGTGAGGAACAACAATCAAGTGCAGTAATCCACTCGTCCTTCCACGACGCATCAGGCCATACGCGTGCAGGAGAACTTCTTCCTCCTCAACATAAGTGCTTCCAGCTATAATAATTGGATACTTAAAAGAAGATTGAGCAGGAAAGAATTGATCCGTTTTGATTGTAACCGCTCGGTTATAAACGGTATCGAAACGCGTATCACCTGTTACTTCAACTTGCGAATCATCACCACAAAGTTGCATAAATCTCTCTGCATCTAATTCAGAAATCACACAATGGAGCGTCATCTTATTATGAACCTGTTTGAAGAAAGACCTTGCAATAGGGTACAACCTCTTCGATTCCTGATGCAGAGTCCCAGCGATCAAGATAGTTGGCACACCTTGATCAAAAGCGCGCCAAACCAAGTTTGGCCAGATGTCAAACTTGGAAAAAACCAACGCGGCTGGCTTAATTAAATTAAATAACCGTTTCGCATTTGCGGCTGTATCAAGTGGCAGATACGTATGTGCATCACAATGGGGATATTTGAGAACGTTCGGATGAACAGACGGCGAGAAATATGTCAAAATGATCTGGGTATTTTCTTTAATCGACTCGATTAAAGGCTTAGCTTGTTCAAACTCACCAACTGAAGTAAAATGGAACCAAACCCTTTTTGTAAAGTCTGGCACCAACTCTAGTTGTTCTTCAAGTTGCCTAAGAGAATTTTTACGTGCCGAAATCCCACGTCGAATTTTCGAATTGAACAACGAGGCCACTTGAAAGCCAACGAAAATCGCAGCTATGCCAATCGTGTTGTAAATTAATCTCCAGATCATTTTGATCTGAGTTTCTTATTTTTAAAATCAGGACGACAGTGAAATTTATTATAGAGCGGCAGTAATCTTAGAATGGATCTGGGCTTTAGGCAATGCACCAACAATCGTCTCAACAACCTGACCATCTTTAAAAACCAACATTGTAGGGATACTGCGTATTCCATATTGCATAGCATTTTCCCTGCTTTCATCAACATTCAGTTTACCGATTTTATAGGTATCTGCATATTCAGTAGCAAGTTCCTCAAGAACTGGGGCAATCTGTTTGCATGGACCACACCATTCCGCCCAGAAATCAACAACAATCGGTGTATCTGAATTCAGAACCGCTTCTTCAAAGTTACCATCTGTAATTTCGACGGTATTTCCAGCCATAACTACTCCTTAATTTGAATATTGGAATTAGATGAATTTGGCTCAATACCCTTGATATTGAATCCAAAAATTATAATACCTCAAGAGGCGCCAAGAGTCAATATCTTACCCATATGAAAATTGAACTAAAAAACATCAGCTTAAAATTCAAAGAAAAATCGCCATTATTTCAGAACATCAATTTGACAATAGAACATGGCGATTTCATTTTAATCCAAGGAAAATCAGGTATTGGGAAGTCGAGTTTTTTACGGTTACTTAACCGCCTCCATGAACCAACTACAGGACAAATCTGGATTGATGACAAACCGATTACCGATCACCAAATTACAAACTTACGTCGTCGAATAGGATACCTTCAACAGACCCCAATTATGGTTAAAGGATCAATTGAAGACAATCTTAAACTACCTTTCCATTTCAAATCGAGCCGCAAACTAAAACAACCATCAAAAAGACAATTGGAACAAACGCTACGAAACTTTTTGCTTACAAACATAAATCTTCAAAGCAACGCACAAAATCTCTCTTTAGGTGAGAAACAACGAATTGCTTTAATCCGAACACTTCTTTCCGAACCGGAAATTATACTCTGCGACGAACCAACCTCTGCACTAGATTCCGACTCACAAAAAATCGTGGGAAACGCACTTGAACAAACAAATGTAGAGAAAGAAACAACTGTCCTTTTGGTTACACATCTCAATTTCATACCCAAAAGAACAACAGTAAAAAAAATCACGTTAAATCAAGACAATACAATTGAGGAAGAAATATGATTGAAATGATCGAAATCACACCAGTCAAACTTGCCTTATGCCTTATTTTCATTATCATTTCGGGGTTGGCATCGCTGGGCCTAAAGCTAAAGCTGGAAAAGGATTTAGCTTGGGGAACCATTAGGACTTTCGCACAACTCTTTTTAGTTGGCTACGTGCTGCAATACATTTTCAAAATCGAGAGTTTTGCGCTAACTTTAGCCTTGTACACATCGATGGTTTTTTGGGCTACTCACGAAATCCAATCCCGTAACAAAGAAAATTCTATCAGCATTTTTCCGCCCATATTCATTTCTATGATCATCAGTTATACAATAATCACAATACTAGTTACTGCTGTTATTATCCAAGTCAAACCATGGTACAAACCACAATACTTTATTCCCATAAGTGGCATGATTATTGGCAACTCAATGACAGCAATCGCAATTTCGCTAGACCGACTCTTTTCAGACATTAAAACCCAACGAGATCAAATTGAGCTTTTCTTCAGTTTGGGTGCAACATACCAAGAAGCAACTACCAAAATTTTCCGGGATGCAATCCAGGCAGGAATGATCCCTTCAATCAATGCCATGATGACAGTAGGATTGGTTAAACTCCCCGGGATGATGACAGGCCAAATTCTCGGGGGAGTGGACCCATTAATGGCTATTAAGTATCAGATTATAGTGATGCTAATGCTAGTCGCATCAACGGCCATTGGCAATATAATTGTGGTCTGTATCGTGCGTAAATTATGTTTCACTCAAGCACACCAAATTGCCATCTAAATCAATGGAAACAAAATTTTGTATACGATCATCATAATACCAACATCCACAATCAGATGGCTCAACCAAATTGCCCAAAAACTTGAGAATCTTTGATAAAGACCAGCCCAAATCAACCCTCCAGTAAAAACACCCAAATTAAATAAAGCAACCATCGCCAAATCTGGGATATACACAAAAAGAACGACAATATGGTGAAGTGTAAAACTGACCGAAGAAAGAACAGCTGCGAGAGGAATTGACACCAACTGACGGAATTTCCCGAATATAAACCACCGCCAATAGTATTCTTCCATCCCTGAATTCACAACACATAAAAAAACAGCAAACAAAAAGAAATGATTTCTTAATCCATATACGGACGCCTTTTCATATAATCCATCAATTTTAACGTACTCTGCCAGAACAAATTCATAGAGAAAAACTAACGAACCAGCTATCAAGATTCCAGACAGCAAACCTGGGAAACAGGCCGATAGTCGAAACGAAGGGAATCTGAGTTTACGACGATCAAAACAAAAGAACCAGATTAACGGAACGGTATTTACAAACAACTTCAGCCCAAAGTAAGCAAAACGTGCAATAAGTGGATTATCAATAATAACAGTATAAAACAGAGCCGAAATTGCATGACCACAGAATGCAAAAGCTAGTATTCCATATTGTATTCGAGAAAACCCAGATGGATTCCTATATGACTTCAATCAGAACTTACCCTACACGACTTAAACCTTTTGTTTACTAACTTCTAATAGGGTTAACGTTAACAATAACAGAGGTAAAATTACGAGTGCCGATTTCCAAAAAGTAAGTTCAATTCCAATTAAACAAGGAAAAAACACAATCGCACCAACCATGGACCCTTTGAGTGCCAAATATCCATTTTTTTCGTTAGGATCAAGATACAATGGTATTCTTGCAAAAACGGTAGCAATTGATGCCAATATTACCCAAGATATATAATGCCAGCTTACACTTTCCGTCCAATGAGGTAAAACAGCAACACCAAAGGAAAAAAATGTTGCAACAGCTGATAGAACAAGTGCAGGCCAAACACCCAATTGCAAAGGAGTTGAAAGCACACCAACCCGGCGATCTAATTCAATATCTTTGAAAGTTGTAATGATGTGAGTTCCAAAATCATAAAGCGTCGTTGCGACAAAAGCATACCAAACCAACCGTGGTACCCGCCCACTCACAGCAATAGCCCCAAACACACTCAATGTTCCAATTCCTATAGGAAGACTAATACTACCCCAAACACCATATTGACTTAAAATCGCATTATAAAGATGTGAAATCATCACTAAAAAAACCACTAATAATCCAGCTTTGTAATTAAGGAAAAATCCGAAACACACACAAAATATATATATCGTACTAGCAGACACAAGCACCTGACGAGCAGAAAGATCCTTTGAAGGAATAGGTCGGTGTGGATTTACAATCAAATCTCGATCACGATGAAAATAGTCATTTTTCATCATGCCAGCGAAATAACCAAATGATGCAATAAGAAGAGCCAATCCAACACGCCACGATAATTGACCTGAGGACGCAATCAAAGCACCAGGCAACGTGGCTACAATCGGAATCGCAAAAAGTGGATAACGAATTACTCTAAGATAAGATCTAATTACACCCATCTGTCCAAAACCAACAGTTTTAACAAAAATTCAAAACGATATTTTTAACCAAATCAACCCAATCTGCTTAGTTTGACCAATTTCAGACCAAACCAAACAACTATTTATAACCGAAATTGAGACAATATTCAAGATTGCTCTACCCTCATTCTTTCTGGATCGAACATCAGCTTTGAATTTCTTAACATATTCAACTATAATTACAATTAAGTAGAATAGGAATCATGCAAATTAGCCTCGATTTCATGTATGGTCGAAAAGCAAGTATGAAGACACAAATTCTACAAAAAATATTGTGTGGTATTTTGTTAATAACCACTGACGTTCTAGCCTTAGATGAATATACTCAGTTAATTGACATGCGATTTCACTACCATTACGAAGAACAAAAAACTCGTCTTGTACTTGAATTCAGTAAAAAAGTCAACTACATAGAGAAAAAAGGTTCCGCTCAAGTCACTGTACAAATTTTTGACTTAGTGATTCCCTCTCAAATTAAACCAAACATTCAAATTGACATCTCCAATCCAATTCTGGGAAAAAACATGACTTTCCTCGAATTACCTAATAATCGCGTTATATTCACATTTCCTTTGCGTATTCCAACCGAGCCAAAAATTTTTGTACTTACCAATCCAGATAGAATCGTAATCGACTTTTTTCAAAAGCAAGATTCAAAATTCAAAACAAATCCAGTAAAGGGAAAAAACGTTCAGACATTAAATGAATCCAGTTCTCCAGAAGAGAAAATTAAAAACCAATTTACGGCCCTGAATACGATTAACACACCGACACAAGAAAAATTTCAGCACGTTGCCTTAACTATTAATAACAAGAAAAACATCATACCTCAAAAACAACCGGTCCGACTTGCAAAAAAAAACAATTTGGATGAACAAAACTCAAAATACAACTTGGGTTCCAGAAAAAACACAGTCACCACAAAGAACAGGTTTGAAACTATCGCTTTATCCATAAACAAAGTTGTCAAAATCCCTGCGGGGAAACTCCAGATTAAAAGCCCAAACAGCCCCCAGACATACAACACAATCCACATCAAATCATTTTACATGGACAAACATGAAGTAACTGTTGGCCAATACAAGGAATTTATCCAAGCTACTCAATACCCTGCCCCACATTGGGATAAAATAAAAAAAAATGCTCCTACTGATCTCCATTCCATAGTTTATATCAATTGGTATGACGCAACAGCATACGCGAACTGGGCAGGGAAACGTTTACCGACAGAAGATGAATGGGAATACGCCGCACGCGGTGGTTTTTTAAAAAGAGAAACAGGTCTTAGAAATAACGAAAAAACAAAAAAGGACACAGACAATATCAGAAAGTTCCCCACAAAACAATTGGGAAAGACACCTTACCCTAACGGCTATGGACTATATGATATGTTAGGAAACGTCAGGGAATGGTGTTTCGACGCTTATGATGAAAATCACAATAAAAGAACTTTCAAGACACCATCTAAAAAACCAGAGGGTCAAACCTTCCGAGTTGCACGTAAAAACCTATCAGGAATTTCTCAAGCGCGTGGCCCACAATCATATCGCCACTTTTATTTATCAAATCACTATGAAGACAATATAGGTTTTCGTTGCGCGGTAGATAGACAACCATCGGTAAGATAAACCTGAAATTGAAGCTAACTCACTAATGTTAGAAATTCAATCTTTATAGATAAACGAATCAGTTCAATTTTCACTTAATCTCTATTGTATTGGAAGAAGAAATGATTAAACCAAACACGCATTTTAAAGTAGATATTACACTTAACCAAGTGGATTTCTTCAATGATAACGGTTACCTGAGCATTGATCGTATTACAACAGATGAAGAAATCAAATGGCTGAAACAAATATACAACAAACTTTTCCAAGAACGAGCAGGTGAAGAACAAGGCCAATACTTTGATCTAGGAGGGCCAAGAGCACATACAGGCCAAGAGGTACTCCCACAAGTACTAGGTCCCGAAAATCAGTTTCCAGAACTGCGGGAAACTACATTTTTCAAAAACGCTCATACTTTAGCAGCGAAGCTACTTCAAGTTAATCAAGATAACGTCAACGGTGGCGGACATATGATATTGAAACCAGCCAAGTTTGGCGCTGAAACCCCTTGGCACCAAGACGAAGCATACTGGAATCCATCGGAACTTCCACACAGGCTTAGTATCTGGATGCCACTTGACTCTGCCACTACAAACAGTGGATGTATGCAATTTATTCCTAAATCCCATAAAGGTGAAGTACGTTTTCATCGTCATATAAACAATGACCCTCTAATTCATGGTTTGGTAACAGATGATCTAGATCCTTCTCAAGCAGTCGCTTGTCCTATCCCCGCAGCAGGAGCCACATTTCATCATTGCCGTACACTCCATTATGCAGGTCCCAACACCACAACCAAGGTTCGTCGTGCCTACATCCTTGTGCTTGGATCACCAGGTAAACGTCTAGAGAAACCTCTACCACGCCCTTGGATCGACGAAGAACAGGAAGCACTAGCAAAATTGAAATCACTCGCCAAACCAAGGAACATATAGCATGAAACGTATTCTAGAACCAGAAGTCATGGATACAATCGAAGAAGCCAAAGCATACGATGACATGGATTTCCTTGAAGTAAATACAGCATTTGTCAACCGACTCATAGACCTTGGTATTTCGGACGGACACTTTCTCGACCTTGGAACTGGTACAGCAAGAATCCCAATTATTTTAGCAAAACGCGTCCCTAACGTCCAAATTACAGCTATAGACTTATCATCTAACATGCTCAATATTGGGCAAAAACATGTTAACCAAGCAGAATTAACCAATCGAATTTTACTGGAAAAAGCAGACGCCAAGAACTTACCATATACGAATCAATCATTTGATGGAGTTTTCTCAAACAGCATCATCCACCATATCCCAGACCCATCTTCCGTCATTTTAGAAATCAAGCGTGTACTCAAACCACAAGGTCTGCTATATATCCAAGACTTACTTCGATTAGAAAGTACCATGGCAATAGAAAAAATCGTTGATACATACGCCAAAGACGAAACACAATATCAGCGCAAATTGTTCCGAGACTCCCTGTTCGCAGCACTTACCGTTGACGAAGTCGAAACAATAATCAGAAAAACGGAAGTGACTAATACTAAAATCGCTCAGATTTCCGATCGACACTGGTCAATTGAACGAGGATTTCAAAATCTATAATCTTACATACAGTACTAGAAAGGAATATCCATGTATAAACTTGTACTCCTGCGACACGGTGAAAGCCTTTGGAATAAAATAAACCGTTTCACTGGTTGGGTCGATGTAGAATTATCCGAAAAAGGAGTGAAAGAAGCAATAGCCGCAGGTAATGTACTGAAAGAAGAAGGCTATAATTTCGACATTGCCTATACATCCTTACTCAAACGTGCAATTAAAACATTATGGCTCACACTTGAACAAATGGATCTCATGTGGATCCCAGTAGTTAATTCATGGTATTTGAACGAACGACATTATGGTGCACTACAGGGATTAAACAAAGCAGAAACTGCCGATAAACATGGTGAAGATCAAGTACTAATTTGGAGACGAAGTTACAGCATACCACCTCCTGCTCTAACAGAGGATAACAAATACTATCCTGGTAACGATCCACGCTACCTTAATCTAGAAAAATCTGAACTGCCTCTAACAGAATGCCTCGAAGACACATGTAATCGCTTCTTACCATATTGGAATGAAAAGATTGTGCCTACAATCACCTCCGGCAGGAACGTACTCATCACAGCACACGGAAACAGTTTGCGTGCGCTAGTGAAAGACCTAGAGTCCTTATCTGAGGACGAGATACTTCAAGTTAATATTCCAACTGGACTTCCTCTCGTTTACCATCTAGATGCGAACCTAAAACCAATCGATAAATTTTATCTAGGAAACGAAGAAGAAGTTAAAAAAGCTATGGAAGCAGTTGCCAACCAAGGGAAATCAAAAAAATGAGGTCAGCAATCTCACCGTATTTAAGCAATAGTAAACCATAAGTCTCAAAGGAATTGTGATAATGAAAATGCTATCGACCAACCTATCAATTATACTAATGCTAATCGCAAATTTAGGTTTAACTTGGTGGCCAAATGGACACGCTATTCTATCAAAAGCGTCAGTCTATTCGCTCCTTGGGTCAGACATACCCGAGTTCTTTCAGAATGGAGAGGCAACAATTGCCCACTGCTCAGTTGATCCAGATGTATTTAAAAGTGGCCCCATACAGCTCCGTAGCACTGAGCGTCCGGAACACTACTGTGACTATGAACTCCTGCAAGGAAATGAGCTGCCAGAAACACGTTACGAATACATCCAGCTATGTCACCAACTCAACGTAAAACCAGAGAAAGCAGGCTTTCTGATTTACACTGTAGCAGAATGGACAGAACGACTTGCAGTTGCTTTTACAGAACACCGACGTTATCCGAAAAACCCCCATATCCAACAGAAATGCCTAGTGTACGCAGGAATTCTCTCTCACTATGCACAGGACATGTCGCAACCACTACACCTAACAATTCATTACAATGGCCGTGTCGACGAAAACGGGTCTGTCATATCCAATAAGGGAATTCACTACAAAGTCGATGCCATCATAGGAAACTTGGACTTAGCACCCAAACAGCTGGCAACAGGCCTAGAAATCCAACCCTTCGCAAATTTAATGCCCAGCATTATAGCCATGTCACATGCTAGACATAAGGAAGTAGACAGAGTATACCAATTGGCAGATCAATTCCCATCCGAAAACGAAAAACATCCCTCTCTGGAATCAGAAGTCACTAATTTTGTACATCACCTTTCTAAGCTAGCCACACAATTCACCGCTCAACTCTATGTAACCGCATGGGAGGCGTCAGAAAAATTAGAATTTCCCGAGTGGTATGGCACCGATTTCTCCCGTAATGAATCAGGAAAATCAGAATGAGCAACCGAAGATACACAGTAGATCAAACTAACGTTGATGGATTCAAGGTATTTACATTACGGGACATAAAAAGGCAAGCATTGGCAAAGGTCATACCAGAATTAGGCAATAATTGTTATCGCTTCACGCAAACCGTTGGCACAGAACCAATCAACATCATCACCCCTCCACCAAATCTAAAGACATTAGCACAGCGCCCTTCTGGCTATGGGAATCCCATATTATTCCCATTTCCAAATCGAATACGCGGAGGGTGTTTTTTGTTTGAAGGCAAACAATACACTTTTGATAAAGCACCAAACTCTCCCAATTCGATTCATGGGTTGGTCATTGATCAACCATTTCATGTTGATTCGATAAGCACAGATGACGGAGCCACCATCACCTGTCGTCTTAATTCAGAAAATCATCCACACATTGAAAGACAGTTCCCATTTAAATTCGAACTCAAAATAACCTATATCCTTAAGTCAGCCAACCTAACGATGACAACCGAAATAGCTAATCTGAGTAATCACAATATGCCAATGGGATATGGTATCCATCCCTATTTTTCTATACCACTTTCTAGAAACTCATTAGTAGAAAATTGCCACATTTTTGTACCTGCCCAAAAATATTGGGAACTTGACGATTTTTTACCAACTGGTCATATTTATGACGTCAATGGTAGCTTTGATCTTCGTACAGGTAAGTCCTTTACTGGAATGAAATTTGACGATGTATTCACCACTTTAAACCTAGTAAACGGTGTTAGCCAATGCATAATCGACGATAGAGATGCCGGTATCAAAATGGTCTTAGAAGCAGACGAAAAATTTCGGGAATTAGTCATTTACACACCACCAAACCGTGCATCCATTTGCTTCGAGCCCTACACATGCCCAACCGACGCCGCCAATCTTCAAGAAAAAGGAATAGATGCAGGACTCATTATCCTTAAACCCAATCAAATTTTCAGCAGTCGAATCCGCATCTATACACTGGATCAACATAACTCAGAATGAGCTTCACCAAACCTATGTTAACTAAATAATTAACCGAATAACCAGTCCAATTGCTATAATATAAACAGATTATCTCCAAAGCATTTTCGCAATCTCAGAGTAAAGTTACGTTTTACTATCTGTATACCATTTCAACTTGTTTCCCAACCGTATCCTTGTTAATAGAATAGACTTCAAAGTAGAAACCAATGCACAGAAAGCCCCTTTATTTTTACATACTATTTTTATTATGTTGCTCAAATAAATTCTCTTGGACAGAAATGAAAAAGCCAGATGATCTAACAATCATTAGTCCTCATTGGGAAGGTATTACCAAATCATTTGATCTGGCATTTAAAAACTGGTACAAACAACAAACTAACAAAAACGTAACAATAAATTGGCTATCACAGGGCTCCCGTTTTATTGAGTTAGAATTCCAAAGAGTACAGGAAGGCATTGAAGCAGATATCTACTTTGGCGGTGGTGTAGACACTTACATGATGTTCGCAGAAAAAGGATATTTCACTAGCTACAAGATCCCCGAAAACCAATTAAGGCAATTGCCCAACCACATATACGGCATTCCAATACACGACCCAACATACCAATGGTATGCAGCAACCATTTCCAGTTTCGGCATCATGAAAAATGAAGAGTTGCGACAAAAACTCGATTTACCTTATGTAACCACATGGAAAGACTTAACTCACTACGAATTACGGGGAAGAATAGGAGCCGCCGACCCAAGATTAAGTGGAAGTGCACTAATGATTTATGAAATCATACTGCAAAAATATGGGTGGGAAAACGGGTTGGAGGTCATTACCAAAATAGGAGCTAATGTCAAAGGGTTTCTGAGCGGTTCAAACCTCATCCCCAAACAAATAGTAAGAGGGCAAGTTATATATGGAATGACCATAGACTTCTACGCATATGCAGAAATGGCAAAACTGGGAAAAAGAATCAAATATATTCTACCTTCTGATGCAACAGTCATCGCCCCCGATTCAATAGGCATACTAAAAGGGGCCCCAAACATTGAAGTGGCTAAAAAATTTATCAACTTCGTACTATCTAAATCAGGGCAGAAATTGTGGATCCTGAGTAATACAGACCCCGAAGGTCCTAAATGGACAAGCCCCCTATATCGCCCAACCATTATTCCCGAGCTATACGAAATTTTAGGACAACGCTGCACAGGCCCTAATCCCTTCACCCAAAAGGTGGTGCCAATCCAGTACGACCCACTGAAAGGTGGTGCTCGCTGGAAACTAGTCCGTGATTTAGTTGGCGTACTAGTCGTTGATTTCCACAAGCAACTAGTGTCCACATGGGAATTAATCAACGCATGTCCAATTCCAGTAAAAAGGAAAGCAGCTTTGGACATTTTGGTTCGGATACCAATAACCGAAAATGAAGCACTCCAAATCAGTTTAAATCAGTGGAACAACCAAAATTTCAGGAACCAGAAATTGAAAGAGTGGAGTGATTTTACCCGAAAAAAAATTAGACTCGCAAAAGCAGCTATCAACTAACAAAATTTCACATTTTACTAATTACTATATGCTGATAAGAAAAAAAAGTTTGGACGAAGACACTAATGCAAGCTTACAAAGAACTTAATATTTATTATGGCGATTTGCATAATCACTGTGGCATATCTTATGGACACGGAAGCATAGAGGAGGCTCTTCTAAATGCAAAAGAGCAGCTTGATTTCTGTTCCGTCACAGGGCATGCCCTATGGCCTGACATGCCAGAACCAGACAATGAAATACAATACATCATTGATTTCCATAACACAGGATTCTCACGACTAAGAAGCCTATGGCCAAAAGTACAACAAATCATCGAAGAACAAAACGAGGACGGAAAGTTCGTAACTTTCCTCAGTTTTGAAATGCATTCCTCTACTGACGGGGATCGTACTATAATTTATAAAGAACCCAAGGGAAAAATCCTAGAAGTGGAAAATCTCACCGAGCTTCATCGAAAGCTCGGTGAACTAAAAACCCAAAACATCGCTGCCATTTCTTTACCACATCATATCGGTTATAAACAAGGCCAGCGCGGGATAAATTGGCAAACCTTCGACGAAGAATTTTCACCAGTCGTAGAAATCATTTCCATGCACGGTTGTAGTGAAGCCAATGAAAATACCAGACCTTTCCTACACGTAATGGGCCCCTCTGACCATGAAAGTACTATGCAATATGGACTTAGCCAAAATCACTTTTTCGGAGTAGTTGGTTCCACTGATCATCATAGCGCACACCCTGGTAGTTATGGACACGGCCGCACAGGACTTTGGGCTAGAGAAAAAACTCGAAACGCCATATGGGACGCCATCTGTAACCGGAGGACTTATGCACTAACCGGCGATCGAATTCAATTAAAGTATTCCATCAATGGTCAACCGATGGGGTCAAGAATCGAAACCACATCTGACAGAATGATCGATGTGCACACCATAGGCGGTGGACCAATTGACTGTATAGATATCATCAAAAATGGCAACCTTATTCAGCGTTTCTCTGAATATGACATAACCAGAGAACATCAAACTGAAATCATTCGCACCAAATTATACTTAGAGGTGGGTTGGGGGGAACGAAAGATTAAAACCGATTGGGATGTTCAGTTCGGCATTTCAGAAGGGCGAATACTTGAAGTCGAACCTCGCTTCCGAGGACCAGAAGTGGTCTCGCCACTAGAGGAAGAGCTAAGTCCTTCATCAAGCTACTATAACTCGCATTGGCAACTAGATGGAGATCTTGGAATCCGTTTTACAACAACCACTTTTGGAAACCCAAATAATTCGACAAATGCCTCTCAAGGAGTTTGCCTTAACGTCGAAATGCCATCTAAAGCAATAGTAAGATCAACCATCAACGGTCAAAAAATTAACATTCCGTTAAACAAATTAATGCAGGGAGCACGAACTGGCAGACTGAGGAAAATAGGCAGTGCGGGATATCGCTTCAACCGATCTCCACAACAATGGGAATTCGACTGGAAATGCCAGTTTACTGATATCACTAAAAAGCACAAAGAAAAAGATATTTATTACGTACGTGTTCGCCAAAAAAATGACCAATGGGCATGGAGTTCCCCTATTCAACTCTTGTAAGAAAAATAACATTCATGAAGAATACAAATGGGAATGCTATTGAACTCTTTGGTTGGTCACTCAAAATCTTTAAAGGATTTTTCTTGTGTGTGAATGTATTATTCGTTTTTTGATGCGAGTTTTATTGAAATATTGCGATTATATATACAAATAAACATAATGGATTTCGGAGAAATTTTGGAAGAGCATTCGCCCATCTCTACATTGCCGCCGTTATGATAAACCGTCCCTAGAAATAGTCAATAATATTACAATTTCTCGTTTAAAAGGAAAAAAGCTATGCCTACTATACATCACACAGTCCTCAGAAAATTTATTTACAATTTGTATATTGGTGCAGGTGGAGTTGCAGAAGATGCCAAAATAGTAAGTGATCATCTGGTAGACGCTAATTTGGCAGGACACGACTCACATGGCGTCATTAACACCACAGTTTATACTAGTGCTATGAAAAACGGTTCATCCGCCGACAAGCTAGAAATCATACGTGAAACACCTGTAAATGCAGTAATTGATGCCCATGGAGCGCTAGGTATGGTAGCTTCGTTGAAATCTATGGAGATAGCCATCGACAAAGCCAAAACTAACACGGTCGGCATCGTTGGACTCCACCATTGTGGTCATGCTGGACGAATGGGTGATTATCCAACTCGCGCTGCTACAGAAGGAATGATTGGCATCGTACTACTCAATGGTGGTGGCCGTTTGATGCATCCATTTGGTGGATCAGAACGCCGAATTCCACCAAACCCAATTGCTATTTCTGTACCAAGAAAAAATGGGGAACCGTTGTTGCTTGATATGACTTTGACTGTAGTTGCCGGCGGAAAGGTTAATCTGAAGGCCGCTCGCGAGGAAGAAATGCCAGAAGGTTGGATGATAGACCCCAATGGCAAACCAATACTCGATCCAACAGAGTTACGGAATAATCCGCAGGGCTCAGCAATTATGCCGCTCGGTGGGTTCCAATTTGGGCACAAAGGCTTTGGTTTAGGATTTATGATCGATGCCATTGCTGGTGGACTATCTTGGGCAGGTTGCAGCCGAGCCCAACCAACACGTGGGGCCAGCGGAATTGTGATGATGGCGATTCAGATCGAAGCCTTTATTGACCTTGAATCCTACCAGCAGGAGATTGAACATCTTATTGAATGGGTAAAATCATCACCTATGCTACCCGGTGTAGAGGAAATTCATGTTCCGGGTGAAATCGAAGCCCAAAACCAGAAGCAACGTCTCGAACATGGAATTTACATTGAAAAAACCACATGGATCCAATTAATCGAACTATCCAACTCTCTAGGAATCCAAGCCCCAAAATCAATTAATAATGTTCATCTTGTAGACACAACCCCAGAAAATTAATAGAATTTTAATGATTGTTCTTCCCAGCAAAAACAAATGAGGACACAGGTCAATAACTTTGCGTTGCCAACGCCCCTAGAGACCTTGCACAACAACACTTGAGGAAAGTGTTTTTTACATAGTCTCACTTAAGGGACACCATCACGTACCCTAGTGACAACTCAAACACAAGTTGAACAGGATTTCAATATTAGGTGGAAGAACTTAAAATTTGGCAAGCAATTAATCACATAAGAATCATATTGCTTAGTTAAAATGTGCCATTCCCTCCTCAAGATTATCAAAGATTTCAAGCCCTTCTACATACTCTAGAATATTCATTGCATCAATAATTACCATGCACGGTTCTGACACGTTGCACAAACAAAATTCCTGTTCTTTTTCTTCACCTTCAATAATTACACTCAACAACGTTGCCATACCACGACTTGTTGTAATAGTTACTTGACCAAGATCAATAACGATTTTTTTCCCCGCTTCAATCTGATTATACGCTTCACGCAAATCATCAGCCGTTTCATAACCAAGATTGTTACTAATACCAATAATTGAAATCTCATCTTGCTGAGCAACCGTGATGTTCTCACCAAATTCTTGCATACGTACTAACTCCTAATTTTGAAAAATAGTCACTGTCGTTGTCGTACCTTTACCAACCTCAGCATCAATCTTGATATCATCAACAAGTGACCGCATTAAATGCAATCCCCATTGTCCAATTTTTTTTTGCTTAATTTGCTCCCTTAGATCAATCATCTCGAACGAGGGATCGACCTCACCAGTTCCCGAATCCTTGACACTAACATCTATCGCATCATCACTGTAAACAATTGTCACTTTAACATCTTTATCAGGATCCTTTTGATTCCCATGCTCAATAGCATTAATGCATGCTTCCGCGACAGCTACTTTGAGTTTACTTACTTTTTCAAAAGGGAACTTTCGTACCCTAGCAATCGTACCAACAGCTTCGACAACGACCTCTTCATAGCCAAAAATGCTGGGTACTGTAACCGTAACTTTTTCAGTTTTCACTAATCTGGCCCCACCATCTTAAATATATAACGGTAAAAACAGATACGCAACTTTATCATCCTACGTTTCATTAAATCTCGCAGATAAAGCAAACGATACCCTAGATTCACTGGCACAGAATCCCGATTTACCCTACCCAAAAATAAAGCACCAATCTTTACCACAAAAAAGCTAACCAGATATACCTACTCTTTGAAATCAACATCCCCAACATCCGAATGGCCAGCAGTATTTACAGTTACTCGTATGGCTTTTAAACCGTGAACTGACTGTAAATCATCCAATTCTAACATTTCTATCTCATTAGCCAAATAACCTGTAGTATGTAGATATTCCGCACACTGACGATATTCGTCTTCCTCACGCTGATTAGAATATACGATGGCAATTTTCCCAATTTGCGTTAGCCTTTCATTAGTACCCCTAACATAAGATTTATCCATCCGTGACTTCAAAACCTCGTACCGGGTATCATAACTGCCTGATACAACAAGTTGCTTTTCATCAATGTTAAACTTAACTGAAATTGGTTCCTGCTGCACAACGATAAGATGACATGTGTTCAAAGGTAATTTCAGCTGCGACTGAAGTTGATGCGACAAACGAGCACAACCACATACCATCATAAACTGCCATAACCTAAGATTTTTTAAATATAGGCTATCAAATACCGCATCCTCTATCATGGACTTACCAACATAAATCCCGTGATCAACACCATCTGTTACTTTTTTCTCAAAATAATGAGGGAATATCTGTTGAGCCTTTTTCTGTTCCTGATCAATGTAGGCTGAAATAGTTTCATTAATCAAAGCTACACTTTCTTCATAATCTCTTCGGGCCCGATGGATTGTATCACGTTTGGGATCTAACAACCTACGATAGGACTCAACCTTTCTTTCCAACCCCGAATCAAAATTCTGCATATGAGGGAAGAAAACTTCCACTTCATCTCGAATGAATTCCAAAGTTTCAGATTCTACTCCAGCCCCTAAATCTGTATCACGAACCGTTGATAACTTTTGATCAATTCGATGAACCAACTCAAGTAAAAATGGCATCGGCTTCAAATCATAAGCTAAAGTAACAATTTCTTTAGCAAGGCTCAGCTGTTCAGACAAATCAGTTTGCGCAGCTTTATTTTGTGCAGAGGATGATCCACGTATATCAGATTGACCATACAACGGATAAACCTCGCGAAACTCAATTTCTTCCATTTCAGTTATGGTTTCGCCACTTCGCTGCCTATCGAGAAGATTAAGTGCCGCATCTCGGAACCGCCACTCAATAGAGGGATGAATAGCCGTACATTTCTCTTTAATTATTGTTTGCACACTGTTAGTAAAATCATCAATTCGCCTCTTAACTGCAGATGAAAACAACGAGACAATATCCCACAACTTCATCGCATTCATAGAATTGAGATCTCCCGTGTTAACAGCCCTTAATTCTAAAATACCAACCGGTTCATCTTGGTCATAAAGAGGTTCAACAACTATACTTTTCACTCCCTCTTCTATAAGCCGATCCTCGATTTCAGTACGTTTTCTCAGCTTACTCAAGTCTTCAATTACCAGATGGCCACCTTGGTTGATCGCACGTTCGTAAATTGAGCCATCAAGCTCTGACCGGTGTCGTCTTGTACTACTCCAATCGAACGAATCCTGTTCAATAGCTTCACCGGAGTTAATCGTCCAAACCTGCTCACCTTGAATCCCAAGCAAAGAAACAGTCATTTCCGGTAATCTCAGTACCGTACGTAGTTTTTCTTGTAGTTCAGCAAAACGATCCCGATTAGTAATCGATTCCTTTTCAACCAAATCTTGCTCAATTGAAGACAAAACTTGCCGTTCAGTAACATCAGAAGCACTGACAACAATAAACCCTTGAAATTCGAAGGTTTCAGGTTTTAACAATTCCATTAACAATTTCAAACCGGTCACATTTGCTAGTAAAGTCTTCTGTGCAGCACCTGTAATTGGCTTAAAATTCTCATCCCTCAGTTCACCTGAAAGTGAGGATAAAAGAATTTTTAAACCACTCAGATTTGACAGAAGATTCTTTTTGATTGTGTTAGTTAACTTCTTTGGCTTCCCTACAATGTTAACACGACAAAATTGTGAATCAAAATCCAGCTTTAAATGCCGCACCAAACCAGAAACAGGATCAAGACTCGATGAAATAGTTGAATGGTCACAATCAAGTTCCAACCCATAGAATTTTGTCACAATATAAGAGTACGCATACAAAATTTGGACATAAATTCTAGTATGTGTATCCAGATCAGCCAGTTGATCGACAAAAGTACCACCCTCTCCCATCAACAAATCTCGAAAAGGCGAAGTAACATAAAATGGAGTGTAATCAAAAGGAGGAATAACCGACACACAACTACTATGATTTAAAGCCTCAGGAACAACAGCAGTCAGCATCAAGTCAATCAATTCTCGATTTTCATCAATCACAGATGAATCAGTAATAGGTTGGAACAATTCCGGAGCGCTCTTTAGCTTTTGTTGTATCTCTTGTGCAGACGAAACTTGAATACTCTTCCGCTCCTCATTCAACTCATCCTGAGTCCAAAACTCAATCAGCGGCATCAAACTTAACCTAGACATAAAAGGAAACTCCTTTATGTCCAGTTCATCAGCATAATTAAAATCTCGCGCCAACGGATTTACCTTCGAATCTATATCTACAGACAATGCATTCCCCTAAAAAAATTGACTTAAAACACCATAGAAATTGATACAACCAGCACAAAATCCTGCAACTTTTACATCTATCTAATCAACCCATCAGACAAAATCGTTAACCTAAGATCTTTCATAAACTGGCTTGCCTGATCAATTGAAGGCTTAGAATTCTGAAAACGTTCCTGATAACTATCAAGAAGTTGATAAAGCCGGTTCAAATCTACTTCCCGGCGAGAGCTAGCTTCACGAACCAAAGCAAATTGGCCTCGAATTTGATCTACCGAAAGACTATCTGGACGATTATTTAAGAAATGATTTTCAACGACATCAATAGCACGCCCCGCCATCCAATATCTCAATCCATTAACCCCACCAGATTTCTGGTAAATATACCAAGTAGGAACAAGGATAATCATTAAAACAACGAAAAGGAAAATCAGAACTCGGCGATAACAACCTAAAAACTTATTCTTTTTCGCCATTTCTTTTTAAAAATTCTCGCAACGCGAACCCTCAACAAATATCGGCACCCATCCAGCTCGCAAATGTCGACACTTGATTTTTTAGAACTGTATTTCTTAAAACATTCCTCACAAAACCAGTACAACTGCCTAATCCAAAGCCCTGCTTCTGTTACCATAAGTTGACACATATAATTGCTTAAAAATTGCAAGCGACATCGAGACGTTTTCCAAGTTGTCACATACCGAAAAAAAGGGGTCCTTGGCTTCGAATCCTAGGATATCGTCAAAACAGGTGAAGGATGGACCTCCATATTGGGAAGTAACAACAATCCCACTGAAAATCCAAGAAAAACAGACCTCCATCTACTATAACAGCCTATAGGTTACGACCTGTAAAACGAGTTCCTCAGCTTACCACAATTACCAAATCTGTGACAAGAATTTTCTTGCTCTTTAGAATCAAAATTCCATATAATCATTAGAACATTGGTAGGCTAACAATGAAATACAATTCCTTGTTACCAAATAAATTATTATCATTAAAATCAATAGAAAGGATCGCATAACATCTTAGGATTCCTAAACCCAATTCTTCTACTTGGCACAGTGATAGCAGTGGTACCATTGCTGATTCACCTGTGGAATCGCCGTCAAGCAAAGATAGTAGACTTTAGTAACCTAATCTTCCTACAAATTGCCCATCGTCAAAGTGTCCGAAGGATACAGGTCAAGCACCTAATAATCCTAATCCTACGAATGCTCATCCTAATGTTCATCGCATTAGCCCTTGCCCGACCCATACTAAAAAATCAGTTCTCATTCGCAGGTTCTCGAACCAAAACGAGTTGTGTCATTATACTTGATCACTCTTACAGCATGTTATATCAAGATATAGATGGGTCCCGGTTTGAGCTGGCAAAATTAATTGCTGTAAACGTGGTAGAATCCTTAAAAAATGGTGATAATGTATCTCTCATCCTGATGTCTAATAAAGCCCAACCTATATTCCAAAAACTGACAAGAGACTTCAATCAAGTTAAAGCCATTATTCGAAATATTGATGCTTCATACCAATCAACATTGATTTCACCAGCACTCACAATGGCACATGACCTACTAATGGAATCGACTGCTCCAAACAAGGAAATCTACCTAATCACCGATCTAGGAAAAAACGGATGGCAGAATTTTGGACATCTACCTAATCCTTCTGACGCACGAATTTTTTTGCTACCAATCGGAAATTATCTTCCTAAAAACACAAGCATTGAAGAAGTAGAAACCTCCCCAAAATTGATAGGTGTGAATACACCAATACACTTAAAAGCAAAACTCAAAAACCACTCAACGGATCCAGTTGAAAGCACAAACCTGAAATTCTTCATAGACAACCAAAAACAAAGCCATGTGGCAACACACATTGGATCAAAAGAGCACGTTGAATTAACTTTCAAATATAATTTTGCATCGCCGGGTGTCCACACTGGATACTTGGAACTATCCCCAGATCGCCTGCTAATCGATAATCGTCACTATTTTGCCGTTGAAAACTACAAGCAACTCAAAGCTCTTTGTGTTGGAAATGATAATTTTTATTTATTTCTAGGGTTAAACCCAGAAAGAGAGCTAAAACCCACAGAGAAATATACAATACTACCATCAAATTGCACTGAAAACGAATTAAAGAATTTCACACCAGAAAACTTCGACATCCTAGTTTTGGCTGATCTCCCTAAGCTCACAGAACAGGTTAAACAAACAATGCAGCTATTTTTACGATTTGGCAAAACAATTATTATTTTTGTTGCCAACCAAATCGATATTAAAAGTTACAACAGTTTTCTTGAATGGATGCCAGCAACTTTTTTACAACCTGCCACCTGGACCCCGCCAACTACCATTTCAGACTACAATCTGGAACATCCAATATTTGAAGTTTTTCAAGATACATCTTTCTCCATCACCCCCAAATTTTATCGGGGGCTCCAAATAGAAACAACAAAAAACGCCAATGTTCTAGCCAGATTTCAGAACAAAATCCCATTTCTAATTGAAAGAAAAATTGGGAAAGGTAACATATTACTATTCAACGCTTCTGTGACAAATCCATCAACGTCAGACTTACTAGTGAACCCAAAATTCTTGCCTTTACTCCAACAATCAGCACTTTACAGTAAATCACTACAAGCGCCCAAAAATCGAAATATATTAGTCGGAGAACCATACACAGCAAAACTCGAACAATATAGATCTATGGACGCAAAGATCCATTTGACCACCCAAGCGACATACACCATCCCAATTAATAGTAATGGTGTATTGGAATTCAGCGACACATACAAACCAGGCATTTACCAAATAAATGTGAGTGACAGCAACTCAATACTACGGGATTTTTTCGTCGTAAACGTTGACCCGATGGAATCGGACTTAACACCAATCGAAGCCAATCAAGCAGCTGAGCGAATCTCAGCCCGTCTAGCAGTAAAGCCAGAAGGCGACACGTGGAGAAAAACTCTCGACTCTCAGAGAACCGGAAGAGAAATATGGGGAGCAATGCTCATCCTCGCCATAATTCTAATGCTTCTTGAAAGTATCCTCTCAAACCAAAATGAAATATAAAGCTTGGTATTATATACCCATTTGCTCATTATTCGTGCTGGCCAACTTTCATTTTCTACCAATATTACATGCTGAATTAAAATTGATACGTAATATCGTTTTAACCGGGAACAATTTCATTAGTGACCAACAAATTCGAGATTTGATGGTCACTAATGTTAATCAAACCTATAGTCCAGAACTACTAGAAAAAGATTTTCAGCGTATTATTACATTTTATCAGGATAATGGATACCGTTTCGCCAGAATAGATCGAAATACTTTATTCACCAAACATTTTTCGGAAGGCGTTTACCTACGGATCCATATCGACGAAGGAAAGATAGGTGGGATTATTGTTACTGGAAATCGTAGGACAAAGAAAAATGTGATTGTTCGTGAGCTGCTTTTCCAAGTTGGTTCAACCTACAAAACTGAAGATGAATTTGAAAGTGAACGCATTCTACGCAGAAAACCGTACCTAGGCAGTGCTGAAATCTTTGCTACACGTGATTCCGAATCCAAGCTTGTAAGGATTGAAGTTGCAGTTACTGACTTATGGACAATAATGCCAACTCTTGATCTACCAACCCCCATCACGGGAGATAGGTTTGATTTACTAATTACACTCTCCGACTCAAACCTTCTGGGATTGGGAAACAGCGCAGGATTCCGATTCCATCAAATCCACGAATCCGAGGAAAAAACACGAAATCTCTGGAGTTTTAGCCATGGAATACCCCGTATATTCGATTCACACTGGGGAATATATGGTGTATATACTCAAAAACGTGTAGGCGATTCTTGGCAAGCGAGATTATACCGTCCCCTATATTCCCTTCAAACAAAATGGAGCGGAGAATCCGCGTTCTCTGAGTCAATTGACCTTATCCATTGGTACAATAAAAATGGGAAAAAAACAGACACGTTTGAACGCCATCGCTACATGCGTTCGGGAAAAATCATTCGCGTTTTCGGCAGTCGGTATCGACGTACACTAGTTGGCCTATGGACAAAATCCAGCAGATCAATATACTTCAAAACAAAAGAACAAGAGGATACTCCATTATCCAAAGCAAATCTCTCTAACCGAATTACCAATAGAATAGGTATTTCTATAGAGAAAGTTCAGCGAACTTACATTCGAACTCGTTTCTTGAATCAAATGGGGCGTGTCGAAGATGTAGGCCTAGGACATTATTACGGAGCATCAATCGGGCAAGCATCAAAATGGTATGGGTCTGACCAAGCAGATTCAGAATTGACCCTCTCGCTTGCGTCAATGCAAACTCACCAGAAACAAATTTTCCTTAACACATTGATGGGCCTTGTCACTAATTTTGATAAGGAGCAAATATATAGTTCCATACTAACAACATTAATTAAATTAACTGCTAAAGACTTCTATTATCAAACCCTAGCCCTACAACTAAAAACCACAATGGGATTCAACCTAGATGGTAAAGGACAAATATTACTTGGAAGTTTGCATGGTCTTCGAGGATACCGGCAAATCCATTTTAGTGGCGAAAAAAGCATTGTCATCAACGCTGAGAGCCGTACCATTTTCTTGGAAAATGCCTACATCATTCTAGGTTCAGCAGCATTCATAGATATTGGTTACATTTGGAAAGATACCGCCATCGACATTCAGGATCCAAAAAGAAGCATTGGCTTTGGGCTGAGGTTCAGCAGCCCAAAACTGAACGGATTCCAAGTTTATCGTTTAGACCTAGCCTTTCCATTAGACAGGAAAAACCACTCAAATCCAGTAATCAGCTATGCGGTCGGACAAGCTTTCTAAATCAAGGCCTCTGACTAAGCAAATAGCTCACTCTTACTCATTAACCTCTTCAATATAAATATACTGTCCACTAGCGAATAATCGACTTCGAAGTTGGCAAAATGCGTGTAACACTAATGTTTTCTCGATCAATAAGTTCCCCAACGCGTGGCCCAAGATTATTTTCCCAGTGGTCAGTCTCGTAAACCAAACGATACAAATTTTCCCGTTGGTCCTCACTTTCAAAGCGGCGAATCCAAACATATAAATCACCATCTTCTTCAGGTTTTTCGCTAACAAAACTTCCAACGACTACCATACCTTTTGACAACTGAAACGGCAAAATTTCCTCTTCCATAAGTTGAATCCAATCTTCACGCTTCCCAGATTTTATGTTGTACTGACGCAACTCAAAAAACATCCTATCTCCTCTTCTACACTAACATTCTCAGCCAAAATCTTACCATCAAATCACCTAGAATTCTAACTATAAAATACTTCGATACAAAGGGACATTCTGAAAAATCCAAACTTCGCAAAAAAACACTAATCAAATACGAGCTACCAAATTGACCAAACCACCATCATTCAAACTCAACCATTCAAAAGACAAGCAGAATAATTACTGTACCTACTATGTTTAAAGAGAAACAGCTTTACCTGTAGCTATAGATTCGAAAACGGCGTCAATAACTTTCATTTGGTCAACACAATTTTCTGGCGAAATACGATGAAGCTGACCTGTCTTCAAACAATCGCATAGATGTTGTAACTGAAGGGTAAATTGATTAACTGGTTCAAAGTTAATTACTTGATGTCCATCTTTAGTATACGATTCTATTGCTACTGGCTGATTGCCATTGTTCCAAACTTTGTCCAACCTTAACATTCCTGCTGACCCTGAAATTTCAGCGTACTGACCACCTGCAGCATTAAAGCCAGTAGAAATTTGAGCGATACGATTACCAGGAAAAACCAATAGCAAATAAGTTCCATCATCGACTTCAAGCCCTGGTTGTGCAGCAACAAAGACTTGAACAGGTTCTGTACCAAAGATGAAACGAGCATGATGAATACAATAACATGCAAGATCATAGATGCTACCTCCACCTTTTGCCTTGTTGAATCGCCAGTTGTTTTCGGGTTTCCTAGTCTCTGGCCCTCCCCCACCACCGCCTGTACAAAATGTACTCCGGATACTCATTACATCCCCAATTGCTCCAGAGTCAACGAGTTCCTTGGCCTTAAGGTGCATCGGATGATGCCGGAACTTGAATGCTTCTGCAACCAAAACCCCATTTTCAGCTGCAGCATTGACCATTTGACTGGCCTCATCGGCATTCAGTGTGAATGGCTTTTCACACAAAATAGCCTTAACCTTTCCAGAATTGGCGATCTGAATACCATTCTCAGCATGATAAGCCCCCCAAGTACAAATGCTGACAATATCCAGATTTTCTTTTTCCAGCATTTCGTCCAAATCGAGATATCTATTTGATACCCCGAAAGATTCTCCATAACGATTCAGTGCCTCTTCTGATACATCACAGATAGCACAAAGCTCGGCAGACATAGCCTCTTGGCAGGCACTCCCATGAGCTCGGGCAATTCCACCAGTTCCAACTATCCCCACGCGAAAAATCTCGGTTTCGGCTCCACTAGACATAATCACTTCTCCATTTTCATTGTCTTTTTATCATTATTTGATGTTATAGATAACTTCGAGCTGGTACGAACTTCCCCGTAACGCAATAGATTCATCTTATCATACCTAAGAACTTATCATAAAATTTTAAATCAGGTTCAAGACACCCATCAGGAATCATCTAAGTTTATCAAAAAGCTTTCTTTTAAGAGCCTAACACACTAAAAAAAGACGAGAAGGAACTACCACTACCACAACCTTGGAATAAGAGCCTTACGCTCAAAAGGATAGGTGGAGAACCGCTGTTTATACCATAAGTGATGAGAACGAGACCTAGGAACCAGATTGGCAACAGTCCAAACAGCAAACACCAAACTTGGCAACGACCAAGTCGCTATCCCCCAACCAAACCACTCAATAATCTCTCCTAAATAATTCGGACAAGATACCCACCGAAACAGTCCTCCAAATGGAATCTTGTAATCAGACTCACCAAACCGGCGAAGATTAAGAAGTATATGATCAGATTGCAGATTGATAACAAAACCGATCAGAAAAAGGACAGATCCAAATATAAACCGTGAATCCAAAAGCCACCTGCTTAGATAAACAACAGAAATTGAAAACAGGAAATGTCCAATAAAAAAACTATTTATCATATTAAACAAAAAGCCTGATAACATAATTATAATTGGCATTCTTTTGTCTTTCCCACGTAAACGAAAAGGATAAATGAAAGCTCGATGTAAATAATGGACTTCCCACATAACAAGAAACACTATCGCAGTCAGAGTTTTCGAATTCTGGCCAACTACAAAACAGATAAAAAAAATAATTGGCGAGGAAGACTCCATAACAAACCAGCCAATCTGATTTTTGACGGTCATTCCCCATCCACGACGCACATAACGACCATATGGAACGGGAATAACTAGCAACACTATAAAAGACACTATGGCCAATCCCAGCCAGCCAATAATCAAAAAATCGAAAAGCAGATATTGGTCCATACTGATTTCTAAGATTTGGGAATCAACAAATCTAACTTGTGCCTTGAAACTACGACAGTTGTAATAGGTTGGCTAGCCAGCGAGTTTGTCCCCAACCACAAACTTCCAAAACCTTACCCATAATACAAGACACATCCATCTCCTACCCAGCAAATTTATACAACAACCTTATCCATCTGTTTCTACAATGTAAAAGTATTATAGCAAAACCATAATGGGAGTTCAATCAACCCCGTTATAATCCAGCATGGGATTATCATAGACCATCAATCTACACTGTTTATCAATTAGGATTGAGCGTAACGGTTTTAAGACAAAGAGTGGACAGCATATAATTAGCTTCTGACTGAAAAATACTATCTTTCAAAACAACAGCTTAGCGATCTAAATAGAACATCCATAAATTAGAAACAAGCAAATAGCAAACCGTTTAAAGATGCAGTTTATCCTGTACGATTTTGTTGACTGCTCATAAAATCAGCTCAAGACCTTGATGTTTAAAAAATGGAGTTAGTGGAAGTAATCTCCAACAAATACAAGTCGAGTTGAAGGAACTGACAAAACCTTTGGAACACAACGTCATAAAACACCTCAACACCAGCTAAAGCGTCCATAGTCCAACACATCTCTTACCATACCCGGCAGAACAATGGTTACAAGAAACTAAAGATAACAGGAAAGCTCATAAAGAAAGATATAGAGAAATTTGCGGCAAAACAGCAAAAATTCAAAAGAAACTAGAACTAAGAAAAACCCAAATCACTTTAGCAGGCACTAAATTAAATTTGAGTTGCAACGCATGTAAAATCCAGCTTAATAGGCTAACTTATCTCTAAAACAGAATCAACCAAGTTTAAAAAGCTAACTAAAAAGCCCCCTTGTCTAGCATAAAAAGCAAGAGACATTACTGGAAAGTTTAGGTACATTCAACCAACATTTTAATTTTTGCCACAGGCACAATTTCGAAATTCATTGAAGAAGATTATACAGACTCCCTAACCTAAAGAACAAACAACGAAAAACACCAAGTATAAGCCAAACCATATTGAATCACGGATGTAAAGGCAACGAATTGACTATAATTCTTTGGATGTAAAATGGCATATTGAATACCGAAGTTAGTTAACAACCTTCATCTACCTTAATTTAAACCACTCTATCCAAGCAATTTAGTGATCAGCCCCCATCCACTAATGACAGCGAAGCAAATTAAGATCGCCGCCGATATCAACCCACCGACCAACATAGGGAGTCGCGTCCGATAAAGTGTGGGTAATTTAAAATTCAGATACAACGCAGCAATCATCATCAAAGCTATTGCAAAATTGGCTAAGATAAATCCGGCAATCTGCGTCAGGATATCGAACTTAACATTAAGCCAGACAAGTATCATAGTAGCAATGAAAATATATAGACACACCCTGCGACGAATCCTACCATAATCCCACTCACGGTTAGGCCAAATGGCCTGAAAGAATTCCTGCATAACACGAGCATATATTTCAGGTAATGCTTGCAAAGTCCCCCATAATGCAGCAATTATACAAATATAATAAACCCAAACTAACGAAGCATGTATATTCCCCCAAACATGAGCTTGCTCAGTAAGCAGGCTCCAACCTTTAAACTCAGTTTGAAGCGGATACAAAACCGCAGCCCCAGACAGCATAAAAGCGCATGTTACAACGAACAACACAATTGCTCCAATACCTACATCCCACCGCAAGGGAGCGATAATCTTTCGCAATTGATTAGCCTGCGCTGGATCTTCAGGAAGATAATCAATAGTGTCTTGAGTAAAAGCGTGTCGTTGAATAGCCGAAATTTTTTCATGCCCAGTTAATCCCCAGCGGTGTAGCCCAATCCAGTTCGCATACACAACATATCCCATCACGGACCCTCCCACATAAGCAAAGGCTGTCGCCATTGTCAATAACGGATTTTTGACAGCATCCGATGGCGCCCAATCGGTTGCATCAGGCAAATGACCGAACTTCAGGCTACCAGCAACGGCTTTTCCAAAATCGGGACGTACCATTAGCGTCCCAACAATAGTACCTCCAACGAGAATACCACAAATGATGATCTGCTGCTTCTCCAGCTTTTCAAATGAAAGCATCAACCCAAATATAAGCGCTAAAGCGACAAAGGCTGAAGTGATGATATTTTCCCAAATTGGTTCAGAAATAGAAGTTGGCAATATATCTCTGAGAATAAAATGAAATAGATCACCACAAGGTTTGGAAATAGGAACCCAAGCCAAGGGAGCACCAATCATCTCCAAGGCGATAATCGCTATCAGGAACCAGCCGCGTGGCCCAGGTAAACGCACAAGACGATGACCAATATGCTCACCACTAACCGCCGTGTAACGACCAAGGAAATAAGTAACAAATATCCCTTTAACAACACAACTCAAAAGCACCAACCATAAGAGTCCATAACCAGCCCAAGCACCAGTTCTAACAACAACAATAGTCTCCCCCGCCCCAATACTAACTGAGGCAACAATTGCAGCCGGTCCAAAAACAGCAAGCAACCCAAACAATTTTTTGAATGACCAAGGTTCGGCATAGACACCAGTAACAGGAGGAATTTCAACTTTGCCTACTATCTGTTCAGTATTCTCTTGATCTGTATGCTCCATCATCCCGCCTTAATTTAGTTTTTTGATTCATCATCATACTCACAACCATAAAACATGAAGATATCATAACAATTTCTGTGAGAGAATAGAAATTTTTTCAAATTGCTCATCAACCAACAAGCGACTGTAATCGACGACATCCTCAAGATGGATGTTTTGCCAAGCTGCCCATGGATGCAAAAGCCGCCATCCACGCAACTGAACAGAAAGAATAGCATTTTCAGCTCGAACAAACATATCCCTCTTGTCCCCATCCCAACTTGGCATCGACTGAGCTAAAGACGACAAACGAGTAATAATCAGGTCAGTATATTTCTTGCCTAATTCAGGAGATGCCCCTAACTCAATAACACCATCCTTGCCATAATCTGGATCTGTTTTGAGCCGGTCAATCGCGACCAAATCCGGTTCCAAATGCCAGAGTAACGACGTTTCACCAATTCCAGCATGATCCCCAAAATAACCGACATCAAGTGCTAACCAATACTCAGGAATCCCAAGTATTGGAATCTGCAACCGCTCAGTCATCCGAGTTGCGACTTCTCGTACAACAATCTGTTGATTATGCCCATAATGCCCTGTAAGCATAATAACAGCCTTAAAACCCAACCGGTGGAATTCGCTACACATCTTTTCCAACCATGGCCGAAGCAAATAATTTTCCCACGAATTTTCTGGTTCCATTTTGACAGTTGCCGGTTTGTCCAAACCTCCCATACCACCGTAAAGTGGAGGATGGACAATTCCACCAGATTTTTTAGCGGCTCGAACACAAAGAGCATGAGCTTTAAGCGCATCTAAACCAAGCGCATCATGCTCACCATGCCATTCTACCGTACCCAATGGAAGATAAACAGTTGGTAACTTTCCAATTACCAATCGGAATTCCGCTGGCAACATTCGCTCCCACTGAACCATCTCCTTTTGATTCTGCCCCATCCTTTCCCCTGTTAATCAAACCTCCGGCATCAAATTAGCATCTTTAATCATCGATACCAAGGAATTATCATCAATAGTCAAAGGGAGATCAATTCGCGCGTGCCCCTACTGGATTCATAACAAGCAAAAATAATCTCCGTTGCCTGAAGAGCTCATTTTCCATCTAGTTCAGGCACAAGACCATTTTCCAATGAATCGACCAAATTAGCAATTGCCCGAGATATATAATTTGGACCATGTAGATTTTCATCATTGGTATCAATAATTTCCCAAGTCGATGAATTCTCCCTCATAACTCGAAGATGAGAGCCATCAGCAGCACCAACCTCAATCATACCATCAGTACCAATCAACCGATTATGCACCCCAATACCTTTAGCTCCAACACCTGTTACAATTAAACCAAAGACACCATTCTCATACTACCAGTAACCAATAGCTCAGTTCTCCACGACCGCACCAAAAACCAATTTTTAGTTTACTCATAATCTATGCCCTTTAATGCAAAATACAATACGATCAAAAAGCCATTAGACATGATATATGTAAAGAGATCTGTTTGCCAAAGGCAGGTCTAT
>JACLAC010019523.1_pt1 | contig 37121 bp, 21 predicted proteins | sample 8027881 | NCBI WGS metagenome assembly JACLAC01 (sample SAMN15725517, study PRJNA655200) | protist metagenome | isolation source: fluorescence activated cell sorting (FACS) single amplified genomes of... | place: Spain: Blaines Bay Microbial Observatory, Mediterranean Sea | collected 2016-01-19 | reverse complement strand
GAATACGATCGATTATTTACAGAAGCAAAACCTGATGCAAAGCGAGAAGATGAAAAAACCTTTTTGAATTTTATTAATTCAGAGTCTTTTAAGCAGATTAAAGGTGCGTTAGTTGAAGCTTCTTTTGACAAAAATAAATGCGAGCAACGATTTCAATTTGAGCGAGAAGGTTATTTTTATTATGACGGATCTAGTCTAGATGACTTACCTGTATTTAATAAAATTATAGGCCTGAAAGACGCTTGGTCTAAGTAACACATGCTTTTGTTCTTTGCTTTATACTTAAGTGACTTATTATTTTATAGGTAGACAAGGTGCATAGCATATAACTTGTACTAAGTGTTATTCGCTTTTTTATTGATATTTGCCTGAATCTACCTATACTATCTGTCACTAAGGCAACGTACAATGCTACGTTGTCATATTAGATACGATGTATAAGCTGCTAAAGATTCATGTCTTTTTGTATAGTTTAACTCTAAATAAACGATGCAATTATCTTTTACAAATTTAAAATAATATTCTTATATTGGAAAAAAATATGTTGATTTATGATACGTTGACAAGACAAAAAAAACCACTTGAACTAATAGAGCCTGGTAAATTGTCAATGTATGTTTGTGGTATAACAGTTTATGATGATTGTCATATAGGTCATGCCAAAAGCTTAATTAGTTTTGATGTGATTTATCGATATTTCAAATTTAAAGGTCTTGATGTGCGCTATGTTCGTAATATTACCGATATTGATGATAAAATAATAGCGCGAGCGGTTGACAATAAAGAATCGACAGAGTCGCTCACATCTCGCTTTATTGATCGAATGAATCAAGATTTGGCATCGTTAAATGTGCTTCGTCCTACGGATGAGCCTAAAGCCACAGATTACATGCAACATATGGTTGATATGATTTTGACGCTTATTGACAAAGGCCATGCATATCAAGGTGAAAAAACAGGCGATGTATTTTTTAGAGTAAATAGTCACGAAAATTATGGTTGTTTATCAGGAAAAAACACATGTCAATTAGAATCAGGGCAACGCGTTGAAGTTAATAGCGATAAAGAGTCACCTCTTGATTTTGTACTTTGGAAAATGTCTAAACCCGATGAGCCTTCATGGAATTCACCTTGGGGTTATGGGCGACCAGGTTGGCATATTGAATGCTCTGCTATGGCGAGTTCATTACTTGGTGACGAGTTTGATATTCATGGGGGTGGAATGGATTTACAATTTCCTCATCACGAAAATGAAATTGCTCAATCTCAGTGTACATCTACCAAATCCTATGCTAAACAGTGGTTGCATAATGGATTTGTAACGATTGATAACGAAAAAATGTCTAAATCGCTTGGTAATTTTTTTACGATTCGTGATGTGTTAGAAAAATTTTCAGGTGAGGTGATTCGTTTTTTTGTTGTTTCTAGTCATTACCGAAGTCAGTTAAACTATTCTGATGTTCAATTACAGCAAGCAAAAGACACGCTTTCAGGATTCTATCGTGCATTGGAAGGTATTCAGCCTAATTTTGATAAGGACGATGAGTTCACTATACAAAAGGTGAAAGCATTTACCGCTAGTATGGACGATGATTTTAATACGCCAAAAGCAGTGTCTGTATTACATGAAATTGCCTCGTTAATGAATATTGATAAAAACAAAAATGATGTACAAGCTGCTGAAATAAAAGCGGGTGTGCTAGTGCATTTAGCAGGTATCATTGGTTTGTTGCAAGGGAAGCCTCAAGATTTTTTTCAAGGTAGTGTAAGCGATTCTATTGCTTCTAAAGTTGAGAAGTTAATTGTAGAGCGTAAGCAGGCTCGAAGTGAAAAGAATTGGGCTCAAGCAGATAGAGTTCGCGATGAGTTAAATGGATTAGGTGTGGTTCTTGAGGATAAAGAGGGCGTCACAACATGGCGTTTGAAGTAGTTCCATTATTTTAGACCCAAAAGTTAAGCAGTGTTTACTCTATGACTTTAGTTGTAAATGATTTACAATTAAGGTCATTTTTTTTAAGTAAATAGTTTTAATAAAACATATAAATAATGAAAATAGGTTAGTTATGACAGAACTAGAATCGATACACAGTCTGGCATTGGAAGAGATTGAGCAGACAATTGAATTAAGTGATCTTGAACAGTTGCGCGTAAAGTACTGCGGTAAAAAAGGACAAATAACAGCGTTCATGAAGCAGCTTGGTAAAATGCAGCCCGAAGAGCGCCCTGCATTTGGAGAAAAGGTTAACCTTGTAAAAGTTGCCGTGAATGACGCTATTAACGCGCAAAAGAAAAAGTTATCTGACAAAAAATTACAAGAACAAATAGAGGCTGAGGCAATTGATGTTACTTTACCTTCAACGCACAATAAGTCTGGCACATTACATTTAGTTACCTCTACAATTGATCAAATTGTACAGTTTTTTCGTTCGAAAGGATTTAATATTGAGACAGGTCCTGAAATTGAAGATGATTTTCATAATTTTACAGCATTAAACATTCCTGAGCATCATCCTGCAAGAGCGATGCACGATACATTTTATTTTGAACCAGGTAAAGTTTTGCGAACACATACATCTCCAGTTCAGATTCGGTCAATGCTTAAAGATAAAGCGCCTTTGGCTGTGCTTTGTCCAGGTAAAGTGTACCGTTGTGATTCAGATATTACTCATACACCGATGTTTCATCAAGTTGAAGGTTTAGTACTTGCACCAGATTTAAGTTTTGCGCAATTATATGGTCTGCTGGAAGATTTCTTGAAAGACTTTTTTAAAGCGGATGTAGCTGTTCGATTTAGACCATCTTATTTTCCATTTACAGAGCCTTCTGCTGAAGTCGACGTGGAATGTATTCGCTGCAGTGGAAAAGGTTGTCGTATTTGTAAAAACACAGGTTGGCTTGAAGTGTTAGGTTGCGGTATGGTACACCCTAATGTGTTAGAGCATTGTAATGTGGATTCATCAACGACACGTGGCTTTGCGTTTGGTATGGGTGTGGAACGATTTGCTATGCTTAAATACCAAGCAAATGATTTACGAGCATTTTTTGAAAATGATTTAGATTTCGTTGATCAGTTTCCACGATCTTAGCATTTTTTGAAATGATCTATTTGTATTGTAGTTCTGGGTTAACTGTTAACTCAAACTGCCGTGAAATTAATGTTATAAAACGCTAAATTTTGGCATACCGAAATGGTGTAAATAAATATGAAAATTAGTAAACAATGGTTACTGCAAGGTTGTAGTAAAGAGATCTCTACAAATGATTTGGTTAATGTATTAACAAATGCAGGTTTAGAGGTTGATGCAGTAGAAAAAGTAGCTCCTGAATTTAATAATATTGTGACAGGCGTAGTTAAAACGTGTGTAAAGCATCCTGATGCAACTAAGCTAAGTGTGTGCACTGTAGATGTTGGAACGGGTGAAATTCTTGATATCGTTTGTGGTGCAGCAAATGTTCGTGAAGGGTTAAAAGTAGCGGTTGCAAAAGTTGGCTGTAAATTATCTCCTACGTTTGAAATTAAACCAAGTGAAATTCGAGGTGTTGCCTCTAATGGGATGCTGTGTTCAGAGGAAGAGCTTGGTACCGCAGTCAAATCAGACGGTATTCTTGAGTTGGATCAAGATATAGATATAGGGTTATGTATTAGAGATGTGCTTCATCTTAACGATGAAATAATCGAAATTGATTTAACTCCTAATCGTGGAGATTGTTTAAGTTTACTTGGCTTAAGGCAAGAGCTTGTTGCTAATTTGGATGTAACATTTGAAAATACAGTTAATCCATCCGCAGATTTAAGTACCTTAGAAGAGTCTAGCTCATTAACGATTGATCTTAAAGCCTCTGAGGCTTGCCCACAATATTTTGCTGCTCAAATACAAGGCGTTGATAATAGTAAACCTGTTCCTTTGTGGTTAAAAGAACGTTTGAGACGAAGTGGTATTGCTTCAAATAACTTAATTGCTGATATTACTAACTTGGTTATGTTAGAAACAGGACAGCCTTTACATGCATTTGATGCAAGTACTATTGGTGATGTAATTACTGTTCGTTATGGTAATAATGAAAAAGTGACGCTGTTGGATGCAAGTGAAATAGAAGTAATGCCTAATACTCTTGTTATTGCTAATGAGTCAAATGTACTTGCACTTGCTGGTGTTATGGGGTGCGATTCATCGAAAGTTACAGAGTCAACTCATTCTGTTGTCTTAGAGGCTGCGCATTTTGATCCTATCGTAATTGCAGGGAAGACACGTGACTATAACGTAGTTTCAGACGCCGCATATCGTTTTGAGCGTGGCGTTGATAGTGAAATTACATGCAGTGCATTTGCTCGCGCAATTTATTTAATACAAACATTAGCTACTGATTCTGATCACGCTTCAGAAACTTTTGTTGCATCGAGTGTTGTAAAAGATTATTTACCAAACTTAAAGCAAATAGCTATTGAAGCCAACGATATCAATAGCGTGCTTGGTACGAGCTTAGATTTAAGTCAAATAACAGATATTTTCACTCGATTAAATTTTAAAATATCTAAACAGAGTGACACTTTGTTAATTGAAGTGCCTGTAAGACGTTTTGATATAACAATTAAAGAAGATTTAATCGAAGAAATTGCTCGTTTAATAGGGTACGACAAATTACCTCGAGCGATTTATCAATCCGTAGCAAATGCATCAGCAGATGGCGTGAGCAATTATAAAAGTGATGCAGATACAACGTATGATTTAGTGTACTCTATTAAACAGCGTTGCGCATCACTAGGACTTAGCGAAGTAGTTAATTATAGTTTTATTGATCAAACTGAAAATGCATTGTTTTGTGAATCTGAAGCGGTTACGTTATTGAACCCAATTTCGAGCGATTTAAGTGTAATGCGTAGTTCCTTAATCCCTGGGTTGATAAAAAATATAAAAACGAACCTATCTCGCCAAAAAAATAATATTCAAATTTTTGAAATTGGAAATTGCTTTAGTGGGTCACTATCTCAAGTTACCCAAGATTTAAATATAGCTGGTTTACTTTATGATAATGGTAATGCACCTTTATGGAAAGGGTCTAGCGCAGTTGATTTTTATTCTGCAAAAGCCATTTTAGAAGAAATAGCATTAATTTTAAATGTATATATTGAGTGTGATGCGTATGTTGATCATGAGATTTACCATCCTGGTCAGTGTGCAAAAATTACTGTTAAAGCTTCAAAGGAAGATGTTGGTATTGAGGCTGGTTATATTGGGCGAGTTCATCCAAAATTTGCAGAAACATGTAGTGTGCCAAGTGATACCTATATGTTTGAGTTAAAATTAGAGGCTGTACAAGATCATTTGAAAGATGCAAAAGTAGCGTCTGTTCAGTGTCCTCTTCCATCAAAAATGCCAGAAGTTGAGCGTGATTTAGCATTTTTGCTATCAAAAAACATCACATACAATCAGTGTTTACAGGTTATTAATGGTGTATCTCGTGATCATTCTATTTGTAGTGTTTTGAAAGATGTTAACTTGTTTGATGTGTATACAGGTGAAAATGTACCTTCGGATTCAAAAAGTTTAGCATTCCGTTTTAGATTTCAGAGTGAAGATAAAACGTTAACAGATGTTGATATTGATCCTTACTTACAGGCTATAATTAAAGCAATGGGCGAACATTATTCAGCTCAATTGCGTTAGTTTTGCAAGTATATTGTTGTGAATGTATCAGCTGCATAACCATTTAAATTGTTTTATGCAGCTGGTAGTGCATTGTTATTAATAAAAAAGCAAATAGTGTGAACATATTTTTATATATAGTAGATTTTAGATTACTTCAAATTTATTTCGATTTGTTTGAATGTTTGATTACTTATATGTAATATTTGCTACAAGTCATAATTAAGAATGATAGGTTGTATTTGTATATGTTTGAAAATAAAGGTTCTTTAACACGTCAAGAATTGTCTGATGTATTGATGATAGAAATGGGGTGGGAACGTCATATGGCTTCATCTTTTGTAACCGATTTCTTTAATGAAATAGGAAGTGCCTTTGAATTGCACTCCGAAGTTAAAATTACAGGTTTAGGTTCATTCTGTGCTCGACAAAAAAATTCACGTGTTGCACGTAACCCAAAAACAGGGGAAGATGCTGTTGTTTCTGCCCGTAGGGTGCTAACCTTTAAAATATCACCCCATTTAAAAAAACGTATGATGAATAATTCAGATTCAGTGTAGATATTTTATAATTGTTTTGTTATCCATATATACTATAAATGGTAAGTGTATTAGTTATTTGTATTGAGTCCATCTCTCGTTCACTTTGAAAATTTTTGATTGTGCGTTACTACGTAGTATAAGGATATATTTTGTGTTGGAGTCTGATCGTTTTAAATCAAGTGATGCTATAGAGGTAAATGCGATAGAATCAAATGCTATCAATTTTTTACCTAACGAAGTGGAAAATAGTTTGAATCGTGCTGTGAAATCTGAATTATTTTCAGAGATATCGGATGAACCTGAGCGTGCAATGCGTCCTAAGTCACTAGCAAGCTATATAGGTCAAACTAAAATTAAAGAGCAGCTTAATGTTTTTTTAAGTGCTGCTCAAATGCGTGGTATGCCTTTAGATCACTGCTTACTTTTTGGACCGCCAGGGCTAGGAAAAACAACGCTTGCTCAAATTATAGCGAATGAACTTAGTGCGCAAATAAAAGTAACGTCTGGTCCTGTTATTGATAAGGCGGGCGATCTCGCTGCTTTATTAACTAACCTCCAGCAAGGTGATGTTTTATTTATTGACGAAATTCATAGGTTATCTCCTCATGTAGAAGAAATTCTTTACAGCGCTATGGAAGATTATTGTATTGATATTATGATAGGAGATGGTGCAGCAGCACGTTCAATTCGAATAGATATTCCTCCTTTTACCCTTATCGGAGCAACCACTAGAGCAGGTGCTTTAACTGCACCTTTAAGAGATCGATTCGGTATTACATTAAGGCTTGAATACTACTCTTGCTTGGAATTACAAAAAATTGTTTTGAGATCATCTCAGTGTTTGTGTGTTTCTATAGAAGACTGTGGTGCTATTGAAATAGCAAGAAGATCTCGCGGAACACCTAGAATAGCGAATCGCTTATTAAAAAGGGTGGCAGATTTTGCATTAATTAAAAACAATAATGTTATTGATGAAGTGACAGCGAAAAATGCACTAGATATGCTTAATATTGATCAACAAGGCTTAGATGATCTTGATCGTAAACTTCTTAAAGTCATGAAAAATCAGTTTGATGGGGGGCCAGTTGGTATAAATAGTCTTGCAGTTGCGCTTGGAGAAGACCATCAAACGATAGAAGATGTTTGCGAACCTTATTTAGTTCAAGAAGGTTTTATTAAAAGAACGGCGCGTGGACGTGAGTTACTTGATAAAGCTTATTTGTATTTTTCTGATTGATATTTTTTGATAACTAATATTGTGATAGATATATAAATTTTTATATAGAGATAATTAAATAGTATTAATTATGTCTATATATTTTGAATACCATTGGTTTTGGAGTGAATGTATGGAAAATTTTTCAGTAATTGGGTTAATAATTGATGCGACTATAGTTGTTAAATTTGTAATGATTGTATTGTTAGTATCGTCTGTTATAACTTGGGCTTTAATTGCTCGTCAAATTAAATTACGAAAAACATTAAAATCGATGAGAGAGGCATTTGACTCTGCATTTTGGAGCGGTGAAGACTTGGATGAGTTGTTTGAAAAGCTAAAGGCAATGCAGCGTAATCTAGTGTCTGAAGAACTCGTATTTTATCAAGCGTATAAAGAATATCAAAAGCTTCAGCCTATAAGTGCTAAAAATCCAAGTGCGTTAATAGAAGGTGTGGAACGTGCATCTTGTGTGGCAATTCAACAGGAAGAAAAAAGACTATCTCATAATATATCTCTTCTTGCTACGATTGGTTCGGTTAGCCCTTATGTTGGCTTACTTGGTACAGTTTGGGGGATCATGCATACTTTTTTGGCTTTCTCTTCCTCTTCTCATTTGACGTTACAGGTTATAGCACCAAGTATTGCTGAGGCGCTTATTGCTACGGCTATGGGTTTGTTGGTGGCGATACCATCGGTTGTTGCTTATAACCGATTTGTTACTCTTAATGACATTTTGAGCCAAGATTTAGAGCGATTTTCACAAGAGTTTTTGGTTATGGTGCATAGAGAAACGCAATTAGCGCTTATTTAGTGGTTATTTTACTCAGTGAGAGTTTTATTTAATCAATATTTGATGTGTAGTATAAAATAGTGAGAGTTTTATGTTAAAGCGACGTGTTAAAAAAGACACTGTTCAATCTAGTATTAATGTGGTTCCGTATATTGATGTTGTTTTTGTGTTGCTTGTTATTTTTATGGTGACCTCTCCATTTATGCAGCAGTCATTACCTATAACTCTACCTTCAAGTGATGGTATATCAACGCATTCACCTTTCAAAAGTTTGGATGTTTATGTTCGCCATAATGCCTTTTTTTTAAAAGTGGGTGAGCAAAGTGAACTGCGCTTCATTGATTTACCTGAGTTAATAAAAGAAATTGTACATCAAAAAACGTTGCTGTTGTCAGAAATAGAATTGAAATCATCGCATAGTTTTGATGAATTGCAAAATCTTAATAAAATGGTTCAGAGTGAATTAAGTGTTCGTTTGTTTGCTGAGAAAAATATTCAATATCAGGATGTGATTCATGTTATGTCAGCGCTACAAAACGAAGGTTTGGGCAATATTAGCTTAATGGTTGAAGGTAGTTGAGTAGATGTATTTAAGTAGATGTCTTATGTGTAAAAAGTTTATTTAAAGGTTGTTTAAATGCGTTACTGGTTCCGAGATCCTTTTATTAAAATAAGTCTTGTATTGCATGCATTGTTGTTAACAGCGCTATTTGTATTTTCAATTAACTTTAATAAAACGATTAAAAATGAAAGGGTTGCAATTCGGGCAAATGTGGTCAGTTATAATAACAAAATGGGGGAAGTTGATTTAGATGAAGCAGAGCCTGTAGATATCACAGCGCCTAAAAAAATACTGAAGCCTCAGCCTCAAGAGAAAATAGTAAAACCAAGTAATCCTAAAATTGTTGAAAAAAAATCCCCAATAAAAAAAATAGATACATCAAAGAAGTCTGTAACAGCACAAAAAAATACTGTAGATAAAGAGGTAATAAAATCTCCTATAAAGACAAAAAAGACAAATTTTACAGAAAAAAATCAACAAAATGCATTAAGTGAAAAAGAAAAATATAAAAAATACATTCCTAAATCATTACCAGACGATCTTGAAGCGCTTATAGCATCAGAACATGCAATGCAAAATGTAGAAAAAAACAATGCTATGAAAAATAGTAAGAATGATGACAAAAACGTGCATGCTAAAAACAATCGTAATGATGCATCTAATGTTAGTGCGGAAGGTGCTATTAATGTGAGTGATTTAGAGCATCATAAAGCATTAATTCGAGCTTCAATTATTAGTTACTGGCGAAAGCCTTTGCTTTCTGATAATGCATTAAAGGTTAAAATTAAGCTTAAATTAGAGAGTGATGGTACGGTCACCGCAGTTAATGTTCAGGAGAGTAGTGGGCAAATGGTATTTGATGATTCCGCAATACGTGCAGTCTACGCTGCTCAGCCATTGCCTGTTCCGAGTGAGTATGGCCTTTATCAATCCCACTTTTCAACATTAATGATGTGGTTTTCCGTTCAGGAAATATCTAATTAATTGTCCATACTATAAATAATGAATTGTAAGTAATAAAGATAGTGTATTGAGCATTAGATAGAATGCAATTTTGCAACGCTAGTATATGAAAACTAGTATGTTAAAAGATAGATATAAGAAGATAGATTCAATAGAGTGAATAGAATCGATTTTATAATGTGAGGATATATGATTAATATAAATAAGTTAAAGATTATTTTGAATAGAAAAAACCAATTTTTAGCGTTATTTCTATTCATGTGTCAGTTTATTAATATGGCGTATGCGCAAACTACCATTCATATTAATAAATCAAGTAAACAAAAGTTTCGATATAATATGGTGGTTGCTCCTGGGTATGTATTCAATGATGCCTTAACCGAAGCAGCTAGTATTATAAATAAAGATTTGGCGATCACTGCTTTATTTGATCAAAAAACAACGCAGTCTGGTACTGATTTTTTGATTACCTATGGTGTTCGATTTGATTATGAAGCAAAAGAGTATGTATATTCTCTTGAGATATTGGACAACACATTGCAAAAAAAAGTTAAAAAAATAACAGGGCAAGGTAAGGATTTACGCAATTTATCCCATCATATGGCAGATCATATTTTTCAATCAATTACATCGATACCAGGTATTTTTAAAAGTTTATTATTGTATGTTTCCAAAGAGGTAGAAAATGGTGATGATGTTTACTACTTATATAAAAGTGATTTTGATGGGCAGCGCAAGCGACCTGTCGTAAAAACAAAAACACCTATTTTGTCTCCTACATGGCATCCAAATCAAAGTGAAATTGCGTATGTGCAATATGAAAATGATAAAACTGTTTTATACGTGCAGGATATTTATAAAGCAACTAGAAAATCAGTTGTTAATTTGAAAGGCACCATTAGCTCTCCTACTTGGTCAAGGGATGGTCGCTATCTAGCTTTTGCTAGTTCGCATTATGGTTCGTTTGATATTTATGTGTTGGATCAGCGACTGGATCGTTTATCAAGATTGACTAAGCATAATGCAATTGATACTGAGCCAAACTGGTCTCATGATGGATCATTGCTGTATTTCACATCCGATCGTGGTGGTCAACCTCAAGTGTATAAGTATCAAATGAAAAGTGGAAATGTTAAAAGAGTAACGTTTAAAGGTCGTTATAATGCAGCTCCAACCTCTTTGCCTGATAATCAGATTATGACAGTGCATCGAAGTGAGTTTGGTCGTGGTATCGCACTTTTCAATTTAAGTAACAATTGCATGCGTATGTTGACTTCAGGGATTGATGATGAGTCGATAGCTCTTGCTGATAATGGAGTTATGGCAGCGGTTGCAGCAAAAGTGGGAGACAAAAGAAAGCTAAAGTTAATTTCAGTAACAATGAATATATCCACAACAGTGCCAGTAGCTGGTGATAATGTTAGAGAGCCTGCATGGAGCTTTTTATAAGCTTTAAAGATTTAACAAAGTCAATAAAAAATTTAATAAAAAGTGAAGCTGACCGATAACAACTATAACTGTCGTCACAGAGAGGTTGTTATTGTGAAATTAAAAAATCTATTCTATTCCATGCAGTATATTAGCCCTAAAGTTGCTGATGCAAGAGAAAAAAAAGATGCAATTGAAAAAGAATTAGCTCAACTGAATTTAAGTGAAGCTTATTTTATGGTTAAAGATTTTTATAATTTTATCGAAGAGCCATTTGAAGACATGAAAGCAACAAAAATTAGTGCGATTACACCTGAAAAAGTACCTAATTTAGAACATAAGTTTTCAGAAATTCATGCTAGATTAACATCTTTTCAAAAAACTTATGAAAATGTGCAACGACAAGTAAATGGCTCTTAGTTTGTAATCTATTATAACGATTATTTAACATTGCACTATGGTTCTATCGTATAAAGTGGTAGTGTAATGTTTCCGTTTATCGTAAATGATTTAGAGTTTTTTTCTCCTAAAAACATGAAATGGTAATGCTTTAAATATACCATTAGACCCAGTTCATCTCCCTTATTTAATACTGTGCTTACACCAGATATATTTAAATTACGATATGTTTCATGTAAGTTTACAGGTGTAAGTTGTTTGTTTATGAGTTTAGGCTTATTTGTTCCTTTTTTAATTACCCCAATACCTATAAATACGTTATTTTTTCCTAAATCATTTTTTATAAGGAATCTCTCGTGGTAATTGTTAGGGGTATCAAATGTTAAGTTAACGTATGGAATACCTGATAGTCTTGTAAGGTTATTTTTTGTTTTACTTAAAGGAATAAATAATGAATTGGTTGCATGTGTATTGTAGTTTTTTTTCTTTTTGACTGATGTGATTATAAAGTGTAACGGATTTAATAGACGCTCCAATACAGTGGTATCTGAAAGGGAAGTTGTTGTTTTTGGTATGTTTAAGACAGTCGAGGGTGTTGGTAGTGTTTCTGTATAAAATCCAAGTTTATTATCTGTGCTAATGCATGCCGTATTGCTCATTGGGTTTGGTTTAGATTGTATTTTTGGGCTTAAAGACCATTCTAACCAACTCAAAATAAGATCACTTAAATTATAAGTTTGATTATTGCACTGTATGTTTTTTTCTACAGAATAAGCAGGAGTCAAAGAAGGCTGTATAATTGGTGTTATATGACCGCCTTGAGTGCCGATAAAGTTTAATGCATAATCCGAAATATTGCTTTCTAAATTGTTGTGTTGTTTGAGGCAGTTAAACGTTTCATAACCGTGATTTATGTTGAATAAAATATCATTGAATCCTTGAATAATTAATGCATTAATAGGTCTTACTTTTTTTTGTAGGCAATTGCTTTTAAAATCTTTTCCATGTAAAAAAATCGCCATAGACTGTGGCGTTGTTCTTGTTTTTAAAGCTTGTTTGTATCCATTGTTTAACTCAGGATGCATTTTTCCGACATTTAGTAGATTTGTGTTTGCCATGAGAAGTGTCAGCCACCCTGTTTTTGGAATATCATTGGGGTACAATGCATAAGGTAGATTATACGCTGTATGCATAGGCACGATACTATCAATGCGTCTATCTTGAACTCCTCCTGATAATTGTGCCATACCCCCATAGCTTTCACCTAGCATACCAATCACTGGATCGTTGTTTTTTTTCTGTACTCTAGGTAAATTTTGTTCAATCCAGTTTACTATAGAAGTAATATCTTTCGCTTCTTTATTTGGGTCCATCACATTAATTATGCCTTCACTCGAACCGTGTCCTCTTTGATCGTAACTGATAACCCAATAGTTTTTGTCTTTCCAAGCTTTCTTTGCAGTAATTCCACTTAATATTAAGGATCCATACAATCCTATTGGGCGTTTCATACGAGACAAACCAAAACCATGTGTATGAATTATTAGTGGTGCTGTTTCGTTAGCGGAGAGCGATGGTTGATACAATGTGGCACTAAGATTCAATCCATCGTGTGTTGGTATATTTATTGTATAGTATGTTTGCTTTAATGGCTTGTTTAATGCTCTTTCCTGCATCTTGCTTAAACTATTTAGATTACTATTAGTTAGATTGCCGCAAGAAGATAGTAGACAAATAAAAAAAAAGAGTGATATGTTTGAATGATTACACAAATTAAATACTTTAGATAATGTTTGTATATATTTCCACATGCTAACGTCCAAATGTTAAGTATATTTCTATTAGATTATACGTATTTGTCATTGTCAACATGTTGTTTGTATGGAATTACAGTAATAAATTAAGTGCTTGGTGTATCTATTCTATATTGAGCTGATTGTAATGTTCTATAGGGAGCGTTTTATAGAGAAAAATCGTACGTATAATAAACGTTGATTATTCTCTCCGAAGCTCTAATCAGAAGTGAAACAGATAAGTATTATAAAATACCATCAGTTTCTAGAGTAAACATACTCAAAGCACATCGTTTAAGTTTATAGTTTATCGTATCTCCTGTAACCGCATTTAATGCCTTTATTGGAACCCTTAGATCCAGATCTAATTTTAAGTCTTGCTTTAAAATTGTATATTCAAAATAAGTCTCTCTCTTTTCTGAATCATTCCAGTTAGCTTCCCATTGTGATTTTGCTGCGCTTGGTAAAACACGCAGTCCATGGCTATGAATTTTATCTTTTAAGCCATTGCAATCGATTTTATCACCAACATTATAATACACGGTCACTAAAGCTGCATGCGCTATAGCATTATCTTCACCTTGAATTTTAATGGGTAGTTTATCAATAGTTACCCCTGCATTAGCTAAGGTTGAACAGAAAAGACAAGCTACAAATAATGATTTATTAAGCATATAAAACTCCTATAATGATGTGCTGTTTGTGTTGATTACTGAATTATTGTACCCCGATATTAGATTTAAAATCTGTGTAAAAAAAGTAAAAAGACGTTACAAATTGCTGCACCACAAATTTAGGCCTTATTGATATGCTGTGTGTGTTTCAATTGTTGAAGTTTGATTTTAAATGCATTTATTTTGTTTTAATGAGAATCATTATCATGTATAATTCATTCTTATTATGAACTTATACTTACATATTAATAATATTATGCAGTAGAGAGAAGAAGTAGCTTTGATAGTAAACAGTAACAGGTTTAGTATAGATAGTCAGAATAATAAAATGTACTATGATAACTTTGTTAAGAGAAAAGAACCTTCCGATGGCTTATTATTTCATGCAACAAAAGTTGATATTGTTAATCGATATGGTAAGTTGAACGGAAAGCAGTTTGAACCATTAATTAGTGTAGATTCTCGTGCTGAAAAAGTGATTGTTATTGATGGTGGCGATGATATTGCTCAAGGTGTTATTCCTCTACTGCCTGCGATTGCACAACCCTTGGTTCAACTTGGTGTGTCTATTGGTTTTTTAGTACCTACTTTAATTGGTGCGGAATCGATTGCAATTGAATTAAAGCAAATTATTAATGATATAAAAAACAAACAATCATCTGATATAAATGATAACAAAGCATACCTTAAGCGTTTAAATGACTTAGTTGATAAAATTAATAGTCATATAAGTGTTGGTTATACTTCTATAAAAAATAGTCAAAGCTCTACAAAGACAGTCTTAGACCTTGAGCAATTAATCGAAATTTTTGAAAATAAAGTCTCTACTTTACAACAATACGTAGATTTGGTTGGAGGTGCTTCAGGAACATCCGCTATGGTCGGTATGTCATCGAGTTTGGCTTTATTAGGCTTAGAGTCCTATTTGTGTTATACACCAATTACGCATTTAGGAGGTTCATTATCTGGGTTAGTTAGTAAGATATTACCAGCATCTCAATTTTTAATGGCAATTTATGGCTCAGCATTTGCATTAACAAGTAAGCTAAAGTCTAATGTAATTATTGAGCAAATTACAAAGCTAGACAGACTACGCTATACAGGTTCTAATGTTAAACAGTTAGAAACAATGGATATTGTTAAAGATCATTTAAAATTCAAACAAACTGTATTTGATATGCTCACTTACTCAGGTTTGTTGCTTGCGGTTAGTCAGTTATTGATGTGTTCAGCTGCATTCATTCCTGCTAGTGTATCTGTATGTACACTGCCTGTATTAGTAGCAGGTATTGTTGGTACGCTTATTTCAGTCGGTATAAGATTGTTTTATGAGTATAAATTAGATAAACACGAAGCGGAAGTTGAAAGCCCGCATGAAATGATAGCATCACAAATGATGGATGCGATAAATGAAACGCTTGTGCTTAACGATACAACTTATAATATAAATAAAAATAATCATGTAAATAAGAATAATCATGTAAATAAGAATAAAAGGTTGCTTTCAATAGTTGACCGTTTCGTAAAGAATTCTAGTGAAAAAATAATTAACATAGACTCTATGATCAAGAGGCTACAGTCTAAGTCACCAAATGAATCAAGCCCTTTAAATCGTATAAATGCATTGTTTGTTAAGCCTAAAACTTTAGTATATGTTCCAAAAACCACAAACGATTTAAATAGCTTAAGCAATACTTTTGCAAAACTTACTGGTATATCAAAAGATAGATCCAATTTTGATCATCAATTATATGAATTATGTGGTGGATTGATTCTAGATCATTTGATTAATAGAAAAGGGCACTTTGATCCAAAATCTAGCAAGTTATCTACAGAAACATTTAATGCACTTTATTCAAATACGGCAAAAATAAATACGATTCAATTGCGTCATAAAATATTTGACTCAATATTGTATAAGATTGTGCGTTGCGTTTTGTTTATCAATTTTATTGATACTATATATAAAATAGTGTTAAGTTTATTTCTTAAAACTGAAATTAATTCAAAAGATAAAGATCGAATTGCGCTTGGTAAAATCAGCCAAGCATCTTTGGATAAAAAAATAGCATCAAATAAAGCTAAAATAAATCAAGGGTTACCAACATTTAAATGGCTAAAATCTTCTAATATAGAAGATAAAAAGAAAAATCCTTACTATTATGAGTCTATTAACCCTTTGTTTGAAATTGATAAAAAGTTGGTGCAGTCGCTATTTATTGAAGGTGATACTCGTCTTAGTAACGGTGTTGTGTTGACATCTATTCAAAAAAATGAACTCATAACTGCAATGTATCCTTACATTATTGAGCATTTTATCGATGTATTACGTTTGAAAAAAGAAGAGCAAATATTATGTTATCTTCATGCACTGAAGGTAAAAAGCCCATTTACTTAGTTATTGTATTTATTTACTTTTAAAGTTAAATTGCTGTTTTATACAATCTTTTTCATTAAAGAAACATCAGAGACAACTATTTGTGCTTCAGTTAACTGTAGTTATTATTTTATATTTAAATAAACAATTACAATACAGCAGAAATGTGTTTTATTGAAAAATAGAATTGAGCTTTTGCTATGTATGTTTAGTAATTGTACTTGCTTAATCTATTATGTTTGCTTTTTTACATAAAGTATTGATAATTTACTTGTTCTTTTGTTCGCTTTTTTTAATGGTTTGTTATATCTTTATATTTTTGTTTTCGTCTCATTATTTAAATCGTTCATATAAAAATAAGTGGGTTTGTGTTGAAGAGTGTATTAAAAAAAATAGCCGATAAATTAATTTTTGGAATTATGTTGTTGTTGTTTCTACAGGTTCCTTTATTGGTTGATCAGTATATTCATTATATGAATGGTCATTTTAAAGCAACGCTTTCTCAAGTTCAGGATTTACGTAAACTTGTAAACAAATACCACTATACTACGGTGCATGCTCTTATTTTGGACTTTAAACGAGATGAGAACCCTGCAATAAGGGAAGACGGGATGCAAAAAGAGCAATTAATGATTAAATACGATAAGTTGTTGGATGCTATGAATACCTTGCACCGAGGGTATTATATCGAAAAGCTTCTCTTAGTTTTTAATCCTTCTCGTTTCAATATTTTGATAGAAGTGCTTAAAAACTTTTCATTGGGGCTACCTCTGTCTTTAGTTTCTTTTTCTATTTGTTTTTTCTCTGCATTGGTTGTCCATTTATTTTGTCCTTTTGCGGCAAATTCATCAGTTAAAGGTGGGCAAACCTGTATAGCAAAAATGAAAGATATCAAGAAAAGTAAAAAAAAGAAAAATGAAACAGAAAATGCTGAGTAAGTAATTAGTATTTATTGGCTTTATTCAAGTGAAAAATTATTTTAAAGGATAGTGTATGTTTACTGTATATTTGTCGGGTGAAATTCATACTGACTGGAGAGAGCAAATTATAGATGGTTGCAAAGATTTAAAAATTAATTTTTTAACTCCTGTACTAAATCATGAAGCAAGCGATGGTGCAGGTGATGTGCTAGGCTCTGAAGAGCAAGGGTTTTGGAGAGATCATAAGTCCTCCAAAATCAACTCAATTCGAGTTAAGAATTATATAGAGCAATGCGATTTAGCTATTATACGTTTTGGTGATAAATATAAACAGTGGAACGCTGCATTTGACGCAGGTTATTGCGCTGCGCTTGGTAAACCTTATATTACCCTGCATGGTGAAAATATTGTACATCCTTTAAAAGAAGTTGATGCACAAGCTCAGGCATGGGCTACTAAGCCTGCTCAAATTGTAGAGTTATTAAAGTATACCTTAAGCTGAATTTTTTTAGATTTTATTAAAATTTTTCTTAATACAAGAATGGTATCGATACGTCAGTATATTTAATATTCATTGTGTTTAATTATGTACTTCGTAGTTGAGTTCAGGTTTAATAATATGCAATGAATATTTTTTTGAATACAACTTTTTAGTAAAATTTACTTTTTTATTTGAACAGTGCATACTGTCCAAAACGATTAATTTTGGTACAGCTTGTGATAAAAAATAATAATATATCTATGCATTTAAATATTAATTCTCCTTCGCATCAGGTGAAGCATCTAAATCAATTTCATTCAGGTGCTATATCTTCTTTTGGGTCTGTTAAGCAGGGCTCTTCTATTGAACTTAACAACATATCGCAATATGCAAAGGGGTTGCAGGGTAAATTGCTAATATTTAGGAAGCAGCTTATAAAGGATACTTTTGTTCCAAGCCTGAGTCAGTTTTCTAAAACAAGAAGCTATGCATTTAAAAAAAATATCGAAAAAATACCATCTTTAAATACCTTGAAATATAAAACAGAGCAACGAGTTATTCATTGGTTTGCTATTCCATTTATTGAATTGTTACGTGCGATAAGGCATTTAGCACAGTTTTTTATTGGAGCAGTGTATTTAGTCTTTAAATTATTGGTTCTTCCTAAGCAGTCAATAGATGATAACGCATTAAAAAAAGAATTAGAGATAACAGCCTTTAAAGTGCAACGTATTCATCAAAATATAAAAAACAAAGTAAAAGACCGCAATATATCATTGCTTAAATTAGATCCTATATTTATGCAAGGTAAATATTTTATGCAGCTATTTACAGCACCTAAGCCTTTAGAAAATCTTATTTTTAGAGGTGGTGGTGTGTTAGGAGAGATGTACCCTAGAGTAATTCAAATGATGCTTAATCATAATTATTTAAAGAGCTTAAAAACCGTGGTAGGCTCTTCTTCTGGAAGTATTATTGCTGCATTGATGGGAGCGGGTTTATCAACTGTTGCTATGGAAGAGTTTTTTACATTGCTAAAGGGCGCAGCCAAAAGTGATGAAGGAATACATCAATTGTACCCTGATGTAATCTATCGAAAAGAACCTTTATCAAAAGTAATGCAGATGCTGGATGCAAATACTTCCAGTCAAGGTCTTGGTTGTAATGCAGATTACTTTCTTTATATTCTAGATTTTACTTTATCTCATCATGTTTCTTTAAAGTTGAATGCACTATTGAACACAATAAATGAAGAAGAGTTGACACAAAAAATTAAAACGTATGTTATTAATGCAAATAGCGACACTAAAACCAATATTAACATAGATACGGTAAAATTAGATTCGATAGAATTAGATCGTAAAGTTGCTTATTTAAGAAATCGGATTGATGTACTATTGAATTCTGCTCTTGTTCATCATGATATTAGACAAGGAAAGATGCTAACGTTTGAAGATGCTCATTTTTTACATTACCTCTACCCAAATGAATTTAAACAAATTGCAATGAGTGTTTTTGATAAGAAATCCAAAAAAAGCGTTATCTTTAATGCTAAAAACACACCCAATTTACCAGTGGCTTATGGTGTGAGAGTTTCGATTGCACATCCTTTATTTATGACTCCTTGCTCTTTTAAGTACGGTAAAAATATAAACGAGTCGAGTGTGTTTAATGATGGTGGTATTGCATCGGAAGTGCCTGTAGAAGCGTTGTTTGATGGCGATGTTAATAAAGCTATTGCATTAGGAATAGAAAATAAACCACAAAATATAGAAATTCAAGCTAAAAAGTCGAAAACAAATGTATTAGTATTTAATCAAAGTGGGCTATACAATGAAATATTGAACAGTCCTTCTTTCGTAAAAAGGCAAGTCACTTCTACTAAATATGTACCATGGCATTTACGCTTGTTTAATGTGACTTCAAAAAATAGAACCAACGACGCAAAAAAAATCTATAGCAATAACACGTATGTATTAAATCATGGAAAGTTACATGCACATGATATATCGCCATCTTCAGTGGAAATTGAACATGCAAAACAAGATGCGTTATTAAGTTTTTTACATCAATTTTCAAAACGTAAAAACAGCTCTTCACAGTTTTTAGTACAAACCCCAAAAGAGGCATTTCAATTATTAAGCTCTGATGAAAAGCGTAATATTTCAACGTGGAGTCTTCCTTCTAAAAAGAATACTATGTCATCATATGAATATGACTTTCTACAAAACTTAATCGTACTGTGTAAAAATGATGTATGTGATTTATAATTTGTTCTTTTACTTTCACAAAGATTAAAATTAATAGTAATGCATTTAAATTATGAGCTACAAAAAGTAACAGCTTATAACTTAAATGCAACAGAATAACGACCTGTTTTATCATAAATTAATATCTCTTACATTTCGCTAACTATAAACCTAGCAGAGAGATACTTATGCAGCGTTCAGGATTTATTGAAAATACACAACCAATATTATCAAATGTATCAACAGCCGCAAGAGTTTTACCTGAAAGTAGCTCTATTATATCTAGCATCGCACCTCAAGATAGCGGTGGAGTTGTTCCTGCAAACCCTTGCTCCGATTCTATGTTGTCTCCTTCAACGGTTCAATCTAAATTAAAAAATTTAAACCCATCCTATGAGCAACAAGGTAAAGAGCAATTACAGGGTATTGAAAATTTCTTACTGCAGTCGATTGATAATGGAAGTGTAGATATTGTTCAGTCAGTTCAAAAAGTACTACGTACCATGAAGTTATTGGATGATAATAATAAGTGGGTGATTGAAGGTATTGATAATATCAACATTGAATCTATGGATAAAGATACATTAAAACAATTTATTTCTAAAGCGACACAATCGTTACAGCACAATGATTTTTTGTTGTATGTTTTATCAAAATTACCGAAAAATCCAGATATATTAACGAACAGGCAGGATGTAAAAGAGTCTACAGAGGATTTATTTACAAATTTAATAGTAAAAAATTATGTTATTGATCAATTAACGAAAGTTTTTGAAAATAATCCCAAAATGTTTCAAGATGCAATCAAGCACTGGCAATCTGTAAGAAATGATAACAAGTGGGAGATAGTAAAATCATGGCCTATTACAGATATTCCTAAGATATTATTTTTTTGGGTGAAGTTATTTTCTGTTGAAAAGCCTGTAGGTGATGTGGTTCAGCAAAAAATTGAACAAAATGAATTGCCAGAAGATTTTTGCAAATTTTTCTTGCAGTTGAATATTTTTGAAGCTCAAATAGTAGATCACTTTTATTTAGGGCATAGAGATAATGCACATGCTGCACATATTTTAAATCAAAACCCAATTGACAGTGAGACTAATCCTGCATTAGGTACTCATAAGCCTTATATAAAAGATAATGAGGTTTTGGTTACTTCGCCTTTACCTAAATTATGGGCTGATTTGTATCAAGTTTGGAATGGAACGTTTGTATCATTCGATAAGGACTTTAGTTGGGTTGGTATTTTAGCTGCTCCAGAAGTGAGTGGTTATCAAGATAATCCTGGAAAATATATTGTTAAAAGAGCAACGCAACTATACTTAAATTTAATCAGTACAAGTATGGAGCCTTTAAGTGGAGAAGATACAGTGCATTATCCAGAGCATGATCAAATTCCATGGTTAAAAGAATTAGGCGGTTATGTTAGTGAAACAGCTAAAGTTTATGAAGAAATGGTAAATGAAGCGAAAAAAGAGTTACCTGTGAATGATGCAACAAATACTCCACATTTTACATAACATGACCCACCAGCTAGAAATAATAGGTGGGGCATGTTAAGTAAATGGTTAAATTAGCTTAGAAATACAACATAGGGTATCTGCTATTGATTTAAATATTTAACATTAATTTCTTGTGCTGTTAATGTTTTTATTCCATTTTTAATATCGTAAGAATGTTTTAATGCATCAGTAAATAAAAATTTAACTAGTTGTTTACGTTCATCTATTGTTTTATCTTTTTCATTTGTTGTGTTGTTTTTTTCTAAATTAGATTGGCTTAATGTGTTGAATGTTTGAATAAGAGCACCATCAAGCTTTTGTATATTGCGTTGATTGATAGGTTGCTGTTGTAGTTTAGTTAGTAAGTCAGTGTACGCTAATTTATCGGCTTCATTTAAATTAGGATTTTCATTTAATTGAAGTGTTACATATTCTTCAAGCATACTAGTGACATCTACATTTTTTGTAATGAGTGTTTTCATTGGAGTGTGGAATAAACCGTCGCTGTTTACCAATTGATTTATAAATTTATCTGCCCAAATGTACTTAGCGTCTAATTTATCTTTAAAGCTTAGTAGTAATTTTTCTTTTTTATCTTCAAATTCTAGCGTTGATTGGCGCTGTTCCCAGTTCATTTTTGCTGTTTCGGCTGACGGACGTTTTATTTTATACTTATGCTGAATGAAAGGAATAAACATATATACACCAATACTCAATATAATATCTAAAGCGTAAATAATAGCTTTTGCATTCACTAAAAATTTAGGAAGAGATTCATTTGCGATCCATACCTTCAATGTCATAAAAATAACAAATGGAACAAAAATAGTACCTGCCACAATATCTTTAATTGCCATACCACGTTTAAATTGTAAGTCTTTTTTCACTATATTAAGAAGACGTTCGTGTTTCTGTAATGTTTCGTCTTTTTTGGCTAAGGTCAGTGCTTTTTGATTGCTGTGAGCTGCTTTGTTTTCGAATAATCCACTACGTAATACACCGACAGAGTTCTGCATAGAAAAGAAAAAACCTGCTGTTTTTATCCACTTAAGCGTGAGTAATGGGGTTATAAAGCCAGTTGTTGCTTGTATTGTACCAGCCACAACTGGGCCAAAATACAAAGGGGTCATAAATGCTGTACCAGTAAAAGCATTTCTTAAAATTTTATTTGCATGATGTGCGTGTTTGTCAATTTGTGTAATGGCAACGTTTGTATCTTTTTTTATGCCCTTATAAGATGCTTTTGATGTTGAATTGACTTTTTTTGGTGCGGTTTGGCTTAGAACTTTTTTAGCACTTAAACCATAAACAGAGGTCATTAAAGCTTGTGAGCTTCGTGTAAAGTTTCCTGCAGCTGATTTTTGATTTAAATAAGGATCTAAAAATTCCATAATCAAACCAATAGGAATAGTAAAACTACCTATGATTAAGCCGTAATGACCTTGAAATAATCGTTTAGCAAATGTTTTTGCTTGTTTGGAAAAAGGTTCTATTAACTCTCTAGAATCAATCGTGTCTTTAGTACTGGTGTTGATTTTATTTAAGGACGTTTTGCTTGTATTGCTTGCAGATAAATGCTTTTCAGAATCTTTAATTTGTCTTATTTTGCTAGAAATACTGTCATTGTTTAAATGTAAAGGTGTTGTATTGTGCGATGGTAAGGTTGGTACTGGGCTTGGTTTTGTATTTATCATAATGCTATCTATCTTTTGATTGTTTTTAATATTATTTTTGTTTAAGCAATAATTATGCCTAAGATGGCTTTTTGTTATTATTTTTTATGACTCAATAATACTTTAACAGAAATTAATGAAAAAAGTAAATATACAATTTTTAACGTTCTTGTTTTGTATGGTTTAGTATGAGGATTTATTTAAATAATTTATTTGTTTAACTTAAATACGTATAACTTATACACAACTTGTATATATATACACAGGTCTTTATGAAATACTAAAATAGAATTAAAGAACTTAATTATAAGTTTTTAACTTTTGGAGCTTTTATTATGAACTTTCTAAAATTAATGCCAATATTGCCCATTTGTGTTTCTACTGCATTTGCAAATGCTTTAAATGAAGATTTTTCAAAAAAAGAGCTAAAAAAATTTTTTGTATCTGAAATAGTATGGGGTGATACTCCTTGTATGAAGGAGCTTAAGATATTGAAATCCAATGTTAAGAAAGGAAACGAAGGTCATATTTTAGGAGTGACAAAAACCCCTACTATATATGGTCAAAATGGTGAATGTGATAATTTATTGCCATCAGCTAAAGCGATGCAGGCTATAAATGATGTTAATACATTATATCAAGAGACATTCCCTAGTGAAAATACAATTCCAAAAATAACGAATAAAAATTTTTTTGGGCATAAATACACAGGTGCTCAAGTAGCTTCACCACCATTTAAAATGTTGGGGGAGAAACATTCTTTTAAATTAGACTTTATTGGTAAGTGTAATACTCCTGGTAGTCAAGCGTTGATTATTGCAACTAAAGGCCATAGAAATAAAAAGGATTATAATGAGTATACATTAGAATCACATTCAGCAAATGCGACAAGAAATAAAGATAAGTTTGAAACAGGATACGCAAGAAATATCATGAATAACGTGTGGTATCCAAACCAACAGCGGGATCAACTTGAAGCAAAAAGATCAGGAGCAATTTTTTATAATGGAAATTTTTGTGACAAAAATGTTTCTTTTGTTCTTGATTTTACACCAAGCTCTTATACAGCAAAAGTATTTGTAAATAATCAATTAGTGAAATCACAAACGAGAGAAATTCCAGAAGCATCTCATATAAAGGGTAGAGTATTTCGAGCATACATAACCTCTAATGTCCAACCTTGGTCTGGGTCACAGAATATTCAAAAATTTGCTAACTTTCAAACTTTAAAATTACATAAAATGAAAGGTAGCGGTGAAGTAGAAGGCATTTTAGATTTTGATCAATTAAACAATGTGACAGAAGCATTTGGCAAAGGTATTTTGAAGCCTAGTGATGTTGGCTTTTTCAAAAAAGATTATCAGCCGTCAATGACCATTAAAAAGTTCACGTCAACAGGCGAACTCGAAATATTAAAATTTTCAGAATGGTAACAGTTGAACATTTTGTGTCATTTAGAAGATATTTATTTAGAGGTATTACATAACCTTATTTTATGTACAACATGTTTAGAGAGTGCTTAAAATGAATAAATTATTTAGTACCATTGTTATGGTTGTATTTTTTATGATTCATATTGGTGTAGCACTCTCTAATACTAAATCATACTTTAAATATACTCCCGTACCATTGCATATTTTATCTGAAAATGTGAATTCTCCTTGTAATAAACAAGCCAGTATTAATTATTGTAAAAAATTGCCCCTGAAAAATAAACTTCATGGGCAAAAGTTTTTTCGTGCAGCGTGGTCGACAGAAATAAAAAATAATAATGTACAAAAAAAAGGTTATGTTTGTGTACATATTCCAAAATCAGCCACAGTACCTTCTAAAGGTAAAGCACCTAATTGTAAAAAAAAAATGAAACCTAGCCAGCCACAAGGGCTCAAACCAAAAATCAATCCAAATCCAAATCCAAATCCAAATCCAAATCCAAATCCAAATCCAAATCCAGGATCGATTGTTACATATCTCAATCCTAGAGGGTTTTTACATTCATTTTTTAATGGTTCAATTGTTCCTCGAGCTAATCAGTTACCAGTTTTTTTAAAATTAAGAAGTACTAGCCCAAATAAGCCCACATCATGGGTAAAAGGTGCTGTTGAAAATAAAATTAGAGAGTTCAATCGAAGTCGAAGTGCTTTTGATATATCTCAATACAATAATAATGCTGTTTATATCAATAATCAGAATGATCTTCATAAATTACGTCAATCGATTACTATTAATGGTAAGACTGCTCATGATGCGTATGTTCTCAAAAGTAATACCAATTATATTATTAATACTGATGTTACTTTGGGTAGTAATGAAATGTTTGTAGTACATAAGCAAAACAATATTAATGTCATTATCAAAGGAAAGGTATCTAAGCATCATGCAGTCACAAAAAAAGATGGAGAAGTTAAGCTTTTTAATTGCCCTATGATTTTAATTCATCGGTCTGAAAAAATATACATAAGAGGAGGAAGTCAGCAAGCCTCTTTACTTGGGAATAATAGTGCGTGTGCCATTACATTGCAGGATACAAAACAGGTTGAAATACGTAATTTATATGTATCAGAAATGTATAGAGGAATTCATTTGGCTTATGAAAATACAAACACTACTATTTTTAATAACGTCTTAGATTGTGTTTCTAACCATGGGTTGTGGGTAACTTTATCTTCTAATGTGAATGTTTCTAATAATTTATTTGGTGGTATGGGCTGTAAAGCTAAAACACACTTTAAAAACAATGATGCGATTGAATTGGATGGAGAATCACATAATGTGATGGTAAAACATAATATGATTGTTGGTTTTAATCGCTACGCTGTAGTTAATTTATCGGGCGCACACGATAATAGAGTCGAAAATAACTTTATTACAACGTATGGAAATAAAGCAAATGTCAGAATCGGTATTATTCACGATGCTGGCACATGTCTAGGAGCCAGAAATGAGTCGCATGGTAATGGGCAAAATCTTACACCTTATGGCGCTACTAAAAATTTTATGATAAAAAATAATACGATAGTGGTTAGGCGAACTGAATACGATCATGCAATGTCTTCTAATAATCAATTTTTGAAAAATAAATTTTCGTTAGGATTTCATCCAAGAGCCTGTAAAGTAGGAGGAACTATGCAAGCTACGTCAAGTTCTCCGCCAGCAATACAGAATAGATTTTTATTTTACTAGAATCTGTTACTTACGCACTTTGCATATAATTTTGCATTGTAAGGCGTCCATGCCTGCAAACGTCGTAGATAGCTTATTTTATATTTCAATTAAAAATTTACGATAGAGTCTCTATTTCGTAGCCTACGATGTTTTTAAGGAAATTATAGCGTTTATCTTTATAGGGTTCTTCATTTAGCCAGTCTTTTAAATAACGCTTTTCAGTCTCATTGAAATATAGTTTTTTCTGGCTGGGGGAGGCTGCATTGAGAAGCTTTATTTCTAATAAATTTCTTTGAAGGGCTTCATCTTCATTGATGTCTATTTGAGATAAGTTGCTATTACCTTGACGCAATAAATCACCATTCATGTCGACAATAAATAGCTTATTTTCTGCACCTTCATGTTGGGCTTTATCCGTTAATTGTTGTTGAAAATAAACGGTATCTGCTTGAGATAGTGCAATGTATTTTCGTTTGCCATTTTTATCCTCAACAACAAGCGTTGCATCGATGAGTTTTTGTTGTTTGTGTGCATACCTATCTGTGAAAAGTGAAGGTTTTTTGTCGACGATAGTGTTTGCATAATTTGATGTCATCCATATCGATGACGAAAAGAGCGATTTACTTGGTTCGTAATGTTCAGATGGTAAAAAATTATTATTATTTCTGTTAGTATTATTAGTGGATTGAGATGGCTCTACAAATGCATTAGCTTCGTAAGGATTAAAACCATCCCATGTGATGCTTCGGGCGAGTCGTGAATATGGTGGCGTTCTCACAAAATTAATACTTTCTTTATCAAGAAAATTTTGTTGATTAAGCTCTTTTTGTGTATTGATCTCTACCGCAACTTCCATTTCTTTTTGCTTTTGTGCTTCAACACCAGTATTTGCATTCGATGCATTGGTATCCATTGTTTCACTAAGCTGCCCTAAATTATTTATAATCTGAGATGGTTGATTGGGATCTTGTAGTTTTTGTATTATGCTTTCAAGTGTCGTCACTAACTTATCTTTGACCTGCTTTTGTTGGTTTTTCTCTATATGTGATAGCTGCGATTCAATCGCTTGATCTGTATGGTTTTTTATGTTTTCTACTTTTCGCCTTAGGTTATGCAAAAGATTCTTAATGAATAGTTCTGGTGTTGTCTTTTCACTATCAGCATACATAGTAAATGGATCAAAGCTTTCTTCTTTGATAAGCAGGGGTTTAAGGATATTGAAAATAGTAGGTAATATATTTTCATTATTGCTGGTAAGGCTTGTATCGAGCATCAAAGATAATAGTTCCTGTTGAACAATTGCGTTACAGCGTTGTGTAATACTGCGCTCTTTATCTTTAGCTAATTTTGGAGACTCGTTGGATAAACAATGGTTATAGAGTGATGTAACAGTGGTTTCAAGATTGGTTTCGGTGTCGTTGGCTATTGTATTTTTAGGAACAATATTTTCAGGAAGAACAAGCAGTAACTGCTGACCTTCTTTCAATTGACGCAATCGCATAATGCCTTGACTTAAGTCTCTTAGTGTAGTTTTTGGGCCTACAGTTGCTACACCTTTTGATTCCGGAGGTAGTTTAATATCTGTACCTGTTGTTCGAGGTTGATCATAAAAGACGACTAATTCTTCATTATTTGTAATGCCTGCTTTAGCTATACTTTCTGGATCAGTTGATGCAAGTATCGTTTCTTTTCCATCAATCATGCGTAATACGGGTTGGTTATCGTTATTAAAATAGAGCACTGCTTTTTGCATTAGTTCATCGTGTTGATCAAAAAATTCAAGCAGTTCAATTGCTACTTGTTTGTTATCAATGTCTTTAAATTCAGCACCTATATCAATTAATGCATTTGTATTAACCCATTCCTTAGGATTAAGTAATGGGTTTAATGGATTAGTTATATTGGCTTCGTTGCTCGTTTCTTGATTGGTATTTAAAGGAGTAAAGAGTTTTGTTTTATTATGATCAAACAAAATACGAGCAATGCTGCCGTTGGTCGCTGGTGTTGTATTTGTGCTAACTTTTTGAGGGAATGCAGGGGCACTCACAACCGTACCTGAAAATCCTTGTGTTACCCCAGTCAGGTTGGTAATATCTTGCGCGTTGGCGCTAATGGTTTCAGGATGAAGTGTAATTTGTTTTTCCACTAATTGTTGTACAAAATTCAATTTAGTTGTCATGTTTCCATTTACTATTTCGAGAAGTTTGTCATAGTTTGTATCATCATTAGGGTTAAAATCACCTATATTTAAATTCGTTTGAAGCGGTTGTATAAGTTTTGTAAATAACTGTTGTGCGTTTGTATTTTCTACTTTTGTGGTATTGTCTTGGGATAATTCATCACTAAATTTCTTAAATATAGGTTCTATGGTCTTTCGAAGCATATCGGCGGTTATTTTATTATGAGTTGTACTGTAGTATTGAAATGTATAGTTTAACGTTTCGACTGGCGTGCCAAATTCACTACGTTCTTGTGGTTTGCTATTACGATAAGGGATTGCAAAGTATTCTCCTTCTTGTTGAGAAGGTCCATAGTGCTCGGTACTTCGTTTTGAAAAAGAAAGCGGTAAAAAAGTTTTAAGTTGTTCTTTAAATAACGCAATGGTTTGTGCATTTACGTAAACCTTTGAATCAGGATCTGCATTGCTCCATTCTTGCAACACACTTGGTAGTGGTTTTTCTTTTGTTTTTGGAAATTCACCCATTAGATAGGATTCGATTTCTGTTCGGTCTTGATTTGATAGATTCTCTAAGAGTGGTTCACTATCAAGAATACGTTGGATTAACCGTGGTTTTATAAAGGTATTGTAATTGTCAATAGAAACTGTGGCTTGACTATCATTTTCTAGACCAATTTGGTCATTTAACGTATGGACATAAGTGTAGAGGCGTTTGATGCTATCGATGAGCTCAGGTTTAATAGCACTTGGTTGTCCTAACGTATAAATAACTTCAAATTCAGGGCTTAAACTTTGATCTACTTCATCAATGACTGATACGCTGTTGTCTTTAAATCGATTAATTAAACTCGCCATAAGTTGAACTTGTGCTTGTGAAGCTGTACCATTATTTAGCATGGTATAGTAGCGTAATTTTAAACTTTGAATTGCAGTAGCATAAGTAATAATGAATTTTTTATCTTTGATGGCTTTTTCGTGTTGTTCGTTTAAGAAGGTTAAGTGTTTTTCTGATACATCCGTGTCACGGTCAAATTCAAAACGAATGCCTTCTTGACCAAATAGTTGATAATTACTTTCTTTTAAGTCTTTTTCGTTAATGGGTAATAATGGTTCTGGAACTACAAGCGATACTAAGTTTTTACCGTTAGCAAGTAATGAAGCCAATAATGGTAATAAAATTTTAGATTTACCTGCACCCATTGGTAACTGTTCAATTAAATTGTTGAGCTGTTGTCTATTTTCTTCTTTTTCAGGTGCGTTTAATAAATTTGTAATAGTAGCAATTTGTGCAGGTCTTAATGTAATTTCAAGTTGGTGCTCCATTACCTGAAATACAGTACGTTGTGTGTTGTGAATGCTGTGTTTTGTATCGTAATTTACTTTACTTTCTATGGTATTTAATAATTGATAACCGAGTTTACTTACTTCCGAGTCGTCTTCTTTAGATAATTTTAATATTGAGTCTTGTGTATTATTATTTTGCTCACTATCAGCGGACTTTTCTTTATTTATAGAGTGTTCAATAAGATTGATTAAATTAAGGCTTGATTGAGCCTGTTGCATGATTCGTTCGTTGTTTAATAAGTGATCTATTCTTTTGCGAATAGTCTCTATTTGATTTGGAGATAGAGCGGGATTTTCCTTACGTAATAATACTAGGTCATTACGTGCGTATAATGTTAATAATTGCTGAAATGTTATTTTGTATTCTGCAGTTGCTTCAACGTTAATGTCTTTAATTTGATCTTCTGTAGAATTTAAACTTTGGTTTGCTTCTTTAAGGAGCCAGTCGCGCTCATTTTTACACATAGCTTTATTTTCATTACTTAGTTGTTTTTCATATTCTGATCTGAGTAATGTAAGATTTAGCGCTTTTGTTTGGGGTCTAGTACGTTCTGGATTGAGTGTATTGTTGTAATGTGCATTAATCTCTTGTTGTACTTGCTTGCTGTATTCTGTGTGAATGGCTTTGAATTCTGCAGGAATACGATTATTTTCCTCGTTGCTTAGAATCGTAGGAGGAGTTAAAGGTAAAAGACTTGATTCATCTTGTATATCATCGATTGCAAAATTATTTGGTACAGGCGTTATTCTCGGTGCAATCCTTTGATTTGTTTGGTTTTTAGAATTTTCCATTTGGGAGGAGGTAGTTGATGGTTTTTCAGTTGTCTTTGATAACTCATAATTACTATTTGTTTCTGAGCGAATAGTTTTATTGGTTAGGTAAAGTTGATAGGCTTGATTGGTGGTATTTTTCAAAAAATCAAAAATAGCTTGCTCTTTTTTTTCATCTAGCTTTGCACTTTCAGGTGGGCTGCTATAGCTCTTTGTTCGTTCATATATAAAGCCTTCCAGTAAACCTGTTTTGTCATTTTTATGAAAGATTGTATTGACCACAGCAGCGGAGTCCAATATTTCGCTTTGTGTTAGTAATGCCATCACCCAGTATTTGTCAGCCGTTTTTCTATTGGATGTTTCGGGTAAGCGCTGAATAATAGCCTCTAATTGTTGTTTCGTATTGTGTTTATCGTATTTATTTCTATAAATGACAATTGAAATTGCAAGTGATACCCATAAATCCTCTGAAGCAATGTCTCCTTTGTTGTTTCCTGTTTGTAGTTTTAAAATCATAGCTTCCATTTTTTCGACAAGATCTTGTTCACTAAAATATTGCGATGTTAATTCACGAACAACACGATTTTTTTGTGGATCACAGAGGTTTTTGGGGTTATTTAATGTTATGCAACGTGGAAATGATTTAGAGTCTATTTCTTGCAATCGTACGGTATTTTGTACAACCGTTTCGTCCGCAGAGCCATTTAACACTTTTTCAATTGCTTTACGTTGATTAATAAAGGAGGCAAGTTGAAGTAGTTCGTCTCTATTGATACGTAAAGCACTATCGACATTGTGTTCAAGCTGTAAATAAGATGTAAATGCGGCTTTTTCGTATAATGATCCAAGACCTGAAACAAAAGTATACTCTGGTGTGATGCCTTCATTTAATTGAACAAAAGCCTTCATTAATTGTAATCGAAAGGCAAATGCATTCGGGCTATTATCTACTGAGTTTTTATGTATTGAAAAGTTCATCATACGTTGATACATTTCATTCATGAGGGCTTTATCTGTGCGTTTATGTAGTCTTTGAGCTTGTTTCATCCATTTCAATGCTTCTGTATAGGATTTTTTTGCAAAACAAATGTAGGCTAAAGTAAGTGCTTGTTGAGTATTGTTAGCGTGTGGGTTGTTGTTCTCATCTAATTGAATTACTTCATAGGTATTCGTTGATAACGCATGACCTTCTGGATCTTTTTGTCTTTGAATCTCAAGAGCTAAAGAACCTTTTAGCTGTGTAGATGATAAATCAGAACATTCGTAATCGTAATTTGGAATGAGCATAAATCGTTTATTAGGATTTTCACGTAGTTCTAATGTTATGATGTCGTTATGATCCCCTAATATTGAGGCTTGTGTACTTTTAGCTAAACGATATTTTGTATCTTGATCAAAGATAAACTCATTATTTTTTTTTGTAAATGACGCATTTATGGTAGGTAATTTAATTTCAGTAATAGAGTTACCTTGATTTGATTTAGTTTGCCATAGTTGTGTTTCAGCAGTAAGAGAAGATAATAAACTTTGATCATGTGGAATACATAAAAGCGATTGTTGATTCATTGAAGGGTCTGTTGAGCGAAGGGTTAAAGATCTATTAGCACTGTATGATGTTGTTGAGGTGTTGTCTGTTACGAAGGTTGGTGAAGTATCGCCATCTTTTGCTGGAAGTAGCGATAATAATGATTGTTGACCTGTTGGTTGAATATAGTATCGAATAGCACCTGTTTTTTTGCAAGTAAGTAGTACAGAGGGGTTATCGGTTGATCGATTGGATATCCAAATATCATGCTCATTTTTAATCGTATCTGGTAGTTTTAGATCTTCGAGTGCTTTTTGTGCGTTTTCTGTGAGATTACCTTTGTTTTTACTATCTTGACTTAAAGTCAGTGTTCTATACGAAATTTGTGTTCCATTAACGGTAATTACTTTTGAGACTTGTTCAGGCTCTTTATATCCTATTGTGCGTATTGTTATTCCAAGTGGGGAAAATGTTGCGTATTCCTTTTTCTTAAAGGAACTCCCACCACTTGCAAAATTGAATGAAATGTATTTGCCAGCCACGAGTTGTTGATAGTAAGGACTGGATTTAATATATCCTAGCTCTTCTAAACGAATCGCTTTGTTATTTATGGTTAACTCCCCAGTTAACGTATCGTATCGATAGACTCCTGAGGTTACAATGTTATTTTCTTGTCGTATTGATTGAATAACAGATTTATTATTTGTGGGTAGTACGTCAAGTATGGACTGTAATACTTTCTCTGCATTATTTTGTAATATTGTTTTGCTTTGTGTGTGAACTTGATAATCTGCTTCTTTTAGTCTCGTATTGATATAGTTAAAGTATGTGTCTATTGCGCGTTCCTCTGGATTGTGTTTGTTAATGTAGTAGTGTTTGGCTTTATATTGTTGATATTTGAGATAATTTTTTGGATTTGATGTGTCTTGAAGAAAGGATTTGCTGCTTAATAGCATGCCCAGAGACGCAAGTTTTGAAGCACTCTGTAATTTATATTTTGTTAAAGCTGTCAATGGTTGATTGCGCGTAACTTTTTTAAATAGTGCTTCTGCAGCTGTCACATGACTGGATAACTGTTCTAAAAACGGAGGCAAAGGTATGTTGAGTCCTTCGAGTTGTTCTATCATTGCATACATCATATAACAAAGGTCAACAGCCATTGCGGAATCGTTTCTATTTTGTGCAAACGTCATTAGCTTACTTGCTGTAGCGCAAAATTTATGCAAAAAACAATTGCCACTTTCTTCTGTAAGGGCTTTTTTTAATACGCTTTGACTACTACTCGATCTTGCAATACGATCAATTTCATTTGGGATGCCTGTGAATTGAAACGGGGAATTGTGAAATAATATTTGCATCACGGAGCATCGATTGTATTTATTTTTATACGATGCAGGATTGTTGTGCATGTAGTCAAGTATTTTGTATACTGAGCGCTCGCCTGATGTGACCGAAAGTGCTCTATCTAAAGCTGGTTCTGAATACAGTTCCATTTCAATTTCTTTTTGTCTTTTATAGCTCTGAATATATTTGTCGCTCTTACCTTGTTTTGTGAATTCAGCTATGTCGTTTGCTAAACTTCTTCTTGCTTCTATTTTTTTTACATCCGGGTAGTACTCAACGTCATCTAATTTGCTGTAATATTTATTTTCATTTGTAGAACGGTTCTCTAGTTTGGTTGATAATAATTCTAAATAACGATATTGAGTATCGGTACTGCCTGGTGTGTATAACATACCTTTATCACGAGGTAATTTTGCGCACTCCATAACAAATGAACCATTATTACCCACTAGTTCATAAGGTTCTGCCGAATCTTCGCAATCAAAAAACTGGTTTTTATCAAACGCATTCGATAGTAATAAATTTTGTGCTTTTAGTATACCTAAACATTGCGTTTCGTCCGTTAATATGTGTTTATCTCCAAGATCCGAAGCCATAAAATTAGCTAATTCTGGTAAATTTAACTTTCTTTTCTTAAGTTTATTTATAAAATTTAATATTTCCCTATATGATTCTAGTTCTGAGCTAGATATAGTCTGTCTGTTAAATCTAGTAACACTAAGCTCGTTCTTTTTTCTTTCTTTCTCAATCTTACGTTCGTAATCACGTAAATAGTTCCAAACCTTACTTGTAATGTCCTTTGCTAATGCACCATCTTTCTCTAATAAGGACAAATAATACTGTCGATCATCAGAAAACCTAGAGTCTTGTGTTGGAAATTTATAACTTGGCTCTTGAATATCTATACTTGGACCTCTTGGTTGCATTTGCAGAGGTTCTAAGTAGTTTAATACATCTATTAAGCGTTCATGTTCTTTAGAGTTTAATATTTTAGAAGATTGAGGGCAGTATTCTCTATGTAAGACTTGCCAAGGAGTGAACGGATTGGTATTGCTTAGCTTTAAACTAGGTATATTCATTGCTAAACGGTAACTTAAGCAGTTCATGTAACCTAAAAATAGTGGGGCAGCATTATGTTGGTTGTCGAAATTTGTGCTTAATTTATGAATGGATTTGATTAAATTCACGCTTGTTGTTTCTGAACATTTAAACAAGGGATTATCACTATCAGTAAGCCTTGGCATAGCGTGCATGAGCTGGAGACTTTTTTCATCAAGCAAAGATTTTATAGCGGGGTTGTCTTTATAGCGAATGTATTCATGATTGATTGTGTTGATGACATCAGTAATATTATTTGGTGTAATGTTTTCTGGTAATGGTGTGATTTGTGCTTGTGTCAATGGTTTGATTGCATTGTTTACAGATACTCGTGTTCCTTCATTTACACAGGAAGCAATAGCATCGATATTTAAATTATGTAAACGAGTGTTTGGAAGCGGAGTATTATATGCCGTTGAAATGAGTGGTGGTGTGTTTTCTTTTAAGTGTGTATACATTGGGATAACGTGATGATAAATACGATTCAGCTCTTCTGCTGTCATGTGTCCATTATTGTATAATTTAATAATACCTCGCATTGTATTTTCTAATGCTGAGCTGTAATGTCTTCGAATATCAGGATTATTAGCGAATTCGTTTTTCCAAAGTGTAAAATAATACGATAACCCGTGAAGCCGTCGATTTAATTCTAGGCGCTTAGGATTCGTATGACATTGCTTGGCATGATATGCTAGTAAGTGTTCAAGTGGTTTAAATGAACAGTTACCTGCGCGTTGAGAAATAGTATAGTCATCAGCATTGGTTGATGGAGTTCGCCAATTACCGCCAATGTTTTTATCAAATATCCAATAATAAGCCTTCATATCACCCGTATCGATCTTTGCTAAGGCTGTGAGTTCTTTTAACCAATAATGGGATTGATTGCCAACTGTTTTAATTAGATCTTTTAGAGGGACGTTCTTTTTGGTGTGTCTCAAATTAAATAGTGGCTGCATTTTTTTTTGAGAGTGAGTGGTTTGGGGGTGTGCGTCATTGACACCATAACCTGAATTGGTAATGGTAATATCAAGATTTTCGTTGTTTGTCTTGGTAAATTCAACAAGTACCATGTGCACTATGGACCCTGATGCGAGTGTTATGGTTTCTCCAATAGATAAATTTTGTAATTTGTTAGAAAATTCTTTTTGCTTACTTTCATTCTTTAGGTCAGATGCATGCCATGCATTCGCTAAATCGTTTTGCATGGCCTGAAGTGCATTTTTTTCATCTGTATTTAGTTTAAAAAAACGACCATCATTTTTTTGTGTAAACTCGATCAAAGCGGACATAGCAGGTATAGTGATTTTAGATTTATTACCTTTATCGTATTTTCCATCCCTAACAATGTCACTATTGAACATAATGGTAAATAGTTGAAGTTCAGGGTTATCAAAACCTGAATACCCTTTTAAATCAGTATGTTTAGGGTACGCATGATCAAAATCATTTGCCAGTGTTGTGTCAATAAATTTGGGTCTGATGAGTTCGTATGGACCTTCATCCTCTACGTGCGTTTGATCTAATGACTCATAGGATGCAGCAGGACTATCAGGTTTATTAGGTATATCATGTGTATTCTTTGAGTGAGCAGGGGTACTTAAATTATTTGCTGCGAGTGTTAAAAGATCAAGTAACTCATCTGGGTTGTTTCGAGGCGGAAGTGAGTGTTTTGATTTTGGATCCACTAATGCATTAAATGTACTGTAGCTATCTCTGTGCTTGGGTTTCTTGGCGATGCTTTTATCCAACAACGCTTCTACTACAAATTGACCTTGTGTTCCCGATTTAATCGATTTAGCATTTAATGGCGATGCTAATTCTTTAAGTATTTGCACTTGAGATAATGTACTTTGGTTGGTTTGTTTTGCTTTTTCTAATTCTGTTAATGTGGCTTGAAGTGATTGATCAAGTTGTATTTTTTCATTTTTAAGTTCTTCTAAGTTATTTTTCAGATCGTTAATGCGTGTTGTGGCTGAATTTAAAGCCTTTGTTTTTTCCTCCAACTGGTTTTTTAAGTACATATTTTGTTGCGTTAATTTACTGATTTCTTCCTGTTTGTCTGCGATAGTTTTAGACAATTCATCAATGGTGGTTTGTAATGTTGTTGTAGTGGAGTCATGATCTATTTGGCTTTGTAATTGCTTGTTTTTTTCTTCAAGTATTGCAACTTTTTTCTGTTGTGAAGTTTGAATTTCAATTGATTCTTGTAGCTTTAGTTCTAATGATTCCAATAATGATGCATTAGAATTAGAGCTTTGCTTTGCTTGTTGTAATTCATTTTGTAGGCTTTCGATTTTATGTTTAGATGTAATTAAATCGGTTTCTAATGTACTACGCTCTGATGTTAGTTTTTCAATTTCTGTCGATTTATCTTTGTTCAAGGAGATGTGTTTATCAATTATATTTTGTTGATCTGTAAGTAATGTTTGTTGTGCTTTAAGTGAATTTTGTAATTGCGATAATTCTGTATTTAAAGAA
>JACLAC010011034.1_pt1 | contig 37180 bp, 36 predicted proteins | sample 8027881 | NCBI WGS metagenome assembly JACLAC01 (sample SAMN15725517, study PRJNA655200) | protist metagenome | isolation source: fluorescence activated cell sorting (FACS) single amplified genomes of... | place: Spain: Blaines Bay Microbial Observatory, Mediterranean Sea | collected 2016-01-19 | reverse complement strand
CGCTGAAAATAGCTTCGAGTGGTTGAAATATCTCGGTGACCTAGATTCTCTTGTAGGACTTCCCAGTCTTTTCGGGATCTTGGGCGTAACTGATGGTAACGATTCATCGCATAAGTCATGCGGATGCGCTCCGACGTGACCATAATACCCGTCTGCACGCTTAACTCTCGGAAGAAGAGGCTGACCGTACTTCCCAGCATTCGTCGACCTGTTTTCTGGAAGACCCAGCGAGAAGGTGATCGTAGATCTAGCAAAATTCCTAATAAGATCTCATCAACGGGAATCTTTCGACATTTTGGATCACGATAGTACGGTTGGCGGGGATCTGGAACGATGATCTCTCTGTTAAGCCACAAATCAACGTCATGCCAAGTCAGAGCAAGGATCTCCCCCCTACGCATTCCTGTCAACAAAGCAAATCTAAGATAATATTCGAACCAGGGATCACGACTGTGGATGGCTTCACAGAGTTCTTCAATCTCTGCAGCAGATAGATTACGGAACCCAGTTGGGGAGAGGGGGCTGGTCACATCCATGTGTCCTGCAAAATTAAGAAATTTAAAATTCTAGACCAACTCCAGCTGACAATGCAGGCACAGTCCCGTTGATCTCCTGATCGGGATGACCCTGCTGTCCTGAAAGCGCAAATTCATAGAAACGAAAACTGGGCTTGAGGAAGAAATACGCGACACGTTCCTTCACTACGAAATAATGGCTCAGTTCAGTATGAATCTGTCCACCTGTGGTTTCTCGAGGTTTTAAGTATTTGTAATTTTGCGGGTGAAATATTCCAGTACCTAGCTCCGCGCCTACAGCCAGTTGGATTGGAGCCTGTGGAACTGTTGTCGTGTAATCTAGACCAACATTCATCGTCTTGATGAAATAATTGCTGGCTTCGTATTCTCTGTAGGTGAGCGAGTGCCTCCATGGGGAACGATTCAGGTAAGTCCCGTGAACTCCGAAACCGAATCCATACGCTCCATTGACAGCTCTGCTCTCAATTCCCTTAGATCCTTCGATGGTATCCGAAATCGCGTAATACCCGTAGTCGGCCGTTGCTGAATAATTTCCGAGGTCAGGATTTGCGAAAATAAACGCACTTCCTAGCAGTAAGATCAAACTGAACATCCGTAACTCCTATAGGTCGTTGGCACATCGAAAGCCAACATCGGGCCACGCTAAATTGGGCCTGGTATACCCTCTATAAAAGCCCGCTGCCTCAAAGGAACCAAACGCCCAGGAAGAACCTCGAACGACTCGCTCCATACTGTTACTGTCTGAGATTCTCTCTGCTCTTCCACCTGGCCGATAAGCATCTGAAACATACTCTCTTACGTTGCCTGCAAGGTGGCGGATTCCTTCGGGAGATTGATCTCTGTTTACACTCTCTACATTCACACTACTATCAATTCCGCTTTCACGTGTTACCGAGAAGTTTGGGCTGAAACTAGGTCCCCATGGATATTTTCGCCCTTGAGTTCCCCGAGCAGCTCTCTCCCATTCTGCTTCTGTTGGAAGTCGCTTGCCTAGAAATCTGCAATACATTCGAGCGTCTTCCCAACTGATGCCTACAACTGGCAACTCCGAATTTTCAGGAAGCATCATGCCCTGTGTCCAATTTATAGGTCGCCGGTGATTGTTTGCTTCAACAAAAGCCAAGTAATCACCATTGCTCACCTCTGTTTGATCAATTTGGAAGGGACGTACCCGCATCAAACGTCGATTTGAGTTGGCGTAAAGCGGATCATCTGTTCCCATTAAAAACATCCCTCCAGGAATGGCAATCATCCCATTTCCCTTATTGCGCTCTAATCTTTCCTGGATCTTTCTCGAAAATGGATTGGAAATGGTGACGCTGCCTTCGTCGTTTTCTCGAAATTTCAACAGATCCGCCCAGGTGATCACTCCGCTGAAGACGTTCATCATTTTCATGGAAGCCACAAATTCACCGTCCACTCGCCTGGAGATATTCCCATATAGAAAGGCATCTACTCCATATAGTTCCCCCAGTCGACGTGCCTGGTTTTCATCAATGTAGATTTCTTGGTTAAGCTTCTGTTCGTTGTAAATCAATTGCAGATTTTCACGATCAACTAACTTCAGGCTTTTATCATTTGCGATTGCCACAGTTAGATAGTCAATGATTTCTTCTGATGAAAGCGGTAAGGGGGTCTCAAGGTCCCAAAAACTGACTCGTTGAATCTCCTCGCCTTGAATTCTTCTTGCGCTTTGCTGAAGCGAGGCCAAAAGTGATTGACTCAAGTTAGTCAACATTTGATGTCGAGCCGTCATCTCGCTGATCGGATACACCCCTGCCCAGGCAATCGAAGAATTCTGAACGTCAATAGCTTTGAGGATCAAGGCCTCATCGTAGACTGTACCATAAACAAATAATTCTACGCCGAGTAGCTTTCCGAGCTCGCGATAATCGTTTGGAGAAACAAACTCTGAGAGTTGGATCTTCTGCTCTTTCAGTATCAATTGCAGTTTTGAGCGATCTGTAACCTGGAACCTCTCTCCACGAACAATCTTTACATTTGTATAATCGATCAACTGCTCCAAATCGATCGCCCTCTTGGGGCTGCGCTGCTTGATCCTTGAAATTGCAATCGTTCGATAATTACCTACCAATTCATTTACTGAGTTGGCGATGCGATCAGCTAGTGCTTCACTGTCTACTCGAGTCTGCTGCGCGAAGATCATATTTGGAAACGCAAACATCAATAAAATGATGGGCAAACAAAGCCATAAGGATGTATTCTTACTAAACACTGACAATGGGGTGCTCCTGGCAAATTTTTTGGTAGTAGCCCAATAACTGTTTGTGGGCTCGGTCAATTCCTTGCTGTGCTTGATCGCGTTGATAGGTGTCACTGGGTTTCCAATGTCGTGTTTTGAGTCGATAAGGTCGAAGTCCGTGCTCCGAATCAGAACTTTCACAAAACAATTCGGTGATGGGTGGCTTATCCGTCCAAGCATTCCCAAGATTGATTTCTAAAGCTCGATACCATTTGGCGAATTGTTTCAAGCGTGATTCCTCGAAGTAACCGACTGGATTTAGTAATTCAATAACCTTTCGCAAAGCCTCACTAGACATATACCGATCATAGTCAACAACGTACAGACTCTCCGATAAAAAGAGTGGTCCACCATGTAGAAAGAGCCCCTTTCTCTTAACGGTAGACCCGCTTTGTACGATCTCCAGGCCAACACACCCTTTTTCGCCAGCCAGAACAGCATCTTCAACATCTTCCACAGAAACAATGTTCAGCTTGGGATAGGCTGCCATCACGATTCCCGTGTAGCGCCCCTTCACAAAGACCTGCTGGCCAAATCTGGAGAGTGTTTTCAGATTCAGTGGATGTTTCCTTTCAGAAACCTTGGAGATCAGGAAAAATCCGACGATGTCTTGGATTTCAGTCTGCAGAACCTCATTGTAACTACAAAGCATTGCTGAACCCGCAATACGGATTCCAGTAGGTTTTTCCAAATGGTAATTGTACATCCCCCACTTAGTAACCCGGGATGGATCTCTCAAGTAGTATTGGGTCATCGAAAGGAGTTCATCCAACCCAACAACCGTAAAATCGACTTCATCCAATCGGATGAGTGAAGACCCGTTGTGTGGCTCTTCACCCTCTACTCTCAGCTTGTAGGGCCCAATCTGCCAATCGTGACCTAAGAATCCCAAACGGTATGGTCGATGGAAACGCTTTCTATCAACAAATACTGAGAAGCAATTGGGGGCTTTGGTGCGGACCTCTCCCAGAAAGTCCAGCGATTCATCGAGTTTTAGACTGCTCCGCGATTTGCTTTGGGACAGAATCTGCAGAATTGAATCAATTTCTTCAGAAGAGACACCCAGATCAACCAGTTTCTGAAGGAAATTATTCAGTGTGCGCCCGGTACGAGGAATCGCACAGGTCACATGAAAAGGTGCGTTCATAAATGGTCTAAATTAAGGAATACATGTCATGCAACGGACGTGCGAACCTTTCGGGGCCAAATGATCGTCTTATCAGACATTGTTGAGGAACATCATCGGGTTAGCAGTTTTGCCTTGAAGGGCTTGAGCAAGACGTCAAGATAAGATTCAAATCTTTATTTTCAAGCTCTCGCAACTGAAGAAAAATGTCGCGAATCCTGCTGTTTTTGTTGTCAATTCTCCTTTGTCCCTCCGTCTTTGCTGAATCTTCCCATGCATCGCTATTTGTCAAAACGGTCGAGGAATTCTCAATTTTTCCCGCGGAACAGCAAAATAATGGAGTTTATCGCGATGGGAAATTGCTCCTACAAAGCCCATCCGTTCAATGGTTGGACCTCATTCGAATCAAGGACACAGATACCTGGCTGGCTTCAGGAATTGATGAAGACGGCAAGTATCATGGGCATCTTCTCCTCAACGAGAATGACGAGCTAGCGATGACCAATCAGGGCTATGGAGTCTATGATATTTTGAAAAAAGAAATTGGTATTCTAGAAATTTACAGGACCCACAAATCAAAATTAGAAGTTATCAAAACGAAGTATAAGTCTGTGCGGAGCCCCACCGCTTCTCCAACCCACTTGGTCTTTGCTCACATTCGAGATTCCCGAAAAGAGCGGAAAAAGCAAATCTTTGAGTTCCGTCTTCATCTGATTCGCCACGACTCTACAGAAACCAAAAGCCTCAAGCTTTACCCAAAAGATGAGTCTGCCAAATTGGAGATGGAGTGGATAGACAAATCCAAAATTCAAATTCGTTATCACAATGGCAAAACTGAAACTTTTGACCTGAAGAAGTACGCACCAACTCTTTTTTGACCGATCCCAATCCGATATCTATCACAGACTGGTCTTCATGTTAGCTCTACCCTTCCCAGCGATTGATCCCGCTCTGTTTACTCTTGGTCCTATCTCAATGTTTGGAATGGAATTGGGCCCTTTCAGTCTGCGTTGGTATGCGCTGGCTTATATTGCAGGATTACTTCTCGGCAGGGTGTATGTCAATCGTATGCTGTTGGCAGAGGCACGTTGGCCTGGCGGAAAACCACCTGTTCCAGTGGAGGAAACTGAAAACCTCTTAATCTGGATGACCCTTGGAGTCGTGTTGGGTGGCCGACTTGGATATGTTTTATTATACAGCCCACATCTGCTGACAGATCCTGCAAATGTGTTCGCGATGTGGAAAGGGGGGATGTCGTTTCATGGAGGTATGCTGGGGGTAATTGTAGCAGTCATTCTCTATGTAAAACGTCATAAAGTATCGTTGCTCTCATTGGGGGATGCTATTGCGATCGCAGCTCCAATCGGACTATTTTTCGGACGCCTGGCGAACTTTATCAATGGAGAGCTATGGGGCAGGGTCACTGATGTCCCTTGGGCCATTGTCTTTCCCCAAGTTGAATTGTATGCCCGAGCCTATCCGGAACTCGCAGCAACCATTGGTCAGGGACGTCATCCGAGTCAATTGTACGAAGCAGTCTTGGAAGGGCTTGTTCTATTTCTTATACTAGCACATCTCGCTTGGCGAACAGATGCACTCAAGAGGCCTGGAACACTAATTGGAACTTTCCTGGTGGGCTATGGATTGGCAAGAGCATTCTGTGAATTTTTCAGAATGCCCGATGTGGGAATCGGTTTTGATTTCGCCTTTGGAAGCCTGGGAATTTCAAGGGGACAACTACTCTGCCTACCGATGATCATTGCTGGAGGTTTGTTTCTGAAATATGCTCAAGGAGCCCAATCAACTCAGCAAACAACATAATCGCAGATCGCACAATGATTAGCTGATCGGGCGCATGTGGTTAATTTATTGAGCAATTGTGCCCCAAGGATAATCAACAAAAAGGGTTGTTTCCGCTCCTTCTGAACCAGTAGCCACATCGAAACGGTAAATAAAGCCTGAGCCTGTGACCAGACGGGCTCCCAAACCTGTTGAATTTCTGGACTTCTCCCAAAGATCCTCTCGCTGCTCAGCCACCGTACCCGTCTCATAAAAGAAAGCTAGCTGAAAGCCTGTCCGAAAGTCTTTGATGAAGTAAAGATCAAAAGGCGTGTTCTCATCAGTCAGATTCCACCGGAATTCATAACCATAAAATTCAGTATGGGCTCCGCTGAATCGACCTCCAGCATAAGAACGTAAACGAGAACTTCCCCCTAAACTACTAGCAGTACCGTATTTTCTTCTGAGTTCAGTATCTCTAGCTAGTTTTTGTAAGCTGTCATCGCAGGGATCGCCAGCAGTACAGCCATAGTTTGCTCTGAGATCATCAAGAATGGTTTGGTAGTCGGTCACGCCCTCCTTAGTCACTGTAGCATCGGAGCGAAAGTAGTTGATTGCAAAGGTGCTGCTCTCCAGCAGTGGTATGTAGCCTGTTAGGTTCGTATCAGCAGTGTAGCTCTCAGATGAGTCTTGATCCGTGACTGGGGAATCAGAACGGTTCAGAACAAATCGCACACCCATTCTCGGATCGAGACGATCATCAGTAACATCGACTTGAGTCCCATAGGTCAAGCGGCTGAAAGTGAAGGCCTCAGGATTTTCATATTCCTGCCGGTTTTCTTCCTTGCCTTGGTAGACAACTGCACTAGGTTCAGAGCGAATGTTGTACTGGAAAGTGAAGAACTCCAAGCGACGCTCCCAAAACGTGAGAGTCAGTCGTCCGCCGTAAAGAGAGGTATTTTGAAGCTCAACAATGTTGAAGTCGTCGGGGTCGGAATCAATCCCCCGCTCAGCATACTGTTTTTGGGAACCCTTATTAAACCCAACGTAAGTCACATCCAACAAAACAGTCTCTGACAACAATTCAATGTCCGTCACTCCAGTGACCGTGCCCTCGACGTCTCCACCCACTCCAACCACGAAAAAGTCGGTTGTTGTGTCAAAAGTATTGTTGAAGGCTCCAATCACTCCAAGACCTGTACCCACTCCTGGTAGGATATAGGGAATTGGAGCAATGAGGTATCCAAAGTCTCTTGGGAACTGGGAACGTCGGCGTTCGATGGCTTCTGTAAGACTGGCAAGTAGAAGCATGGGAATCATAATCCAAAGGATTCGGTGAATCATTTTTTCTCTCATGACTTCGTAGGTAATAGATTAGAGTGTTGATTTAAATAAGATTATTTTTATCGAATTTCAATAAGTTGAAATGATCAATGTGAATTGCAATTGCTGTTCTTATTCTTCAAAAGACGATCAAAAGCGACTTTTTTGAGAAATTGAATAATATCCATGTCTATGTGGAATTTTATGAATCTTATGATCAATTAAATTCTACCAATTGTAGCTGAACAACCTTGGGGTCAATTCAAAATTATTTTTTTCGAGTAATAAATTTTAAATTGGCTTACATTCGTTTTGGTATTGAAGCTCTATTTTCAATCTTGGTGAGGATACATGATGAAAAATTTAAAGAAAAAAGCTTGGAAAGGACTTTTGATCGGTCTCGGACTGGGGTTTGTTCCAACTTTTTCACTTGCTGAACTTCCTGTCGGTTCAACGCCCAAAACCATCACACTTGACGGTGAGTTAGGGAAATTAGTTGATGGTGGAGGACCTTGGAAGAGTGATCGGTTCAAAGGTTTCGTAACAATTCTCTTTTACGTCGACCCCGATGAGGCTGACCTCAACAATGCAGCAAGTGAGGCCCTGAAAAATGCAAACCTCCCTGCAGATCAGGTTCGCTCCGTAGCGGTCATCAACATGGATGCGACCCTGCTTCCAAACTTCTTGGTACAAGGGAAATTGGAGGACAAGCAGGAGGAGTATCAGAACACTCTCTACGTGATGGACTACCAAAAAGTATTAGTAAATGAATGGGGACTAGGTGACCACAATAATGACGTTGTGATTTTTGATAAGCAGGGGAAGGTGCTTTTCAGCGTGGATGGTCAGTTGAATCAATCACAAATTCAGGAAATGCTGGCTGCGGTCAAAAGCGGTTTTGATTGATGCCTTTAGTGAATTTTCACTTCTGAGGTACAGATATGGGTGGAATTTGGAACGTCGAATCGGGATTTTCAATCTTCCACCCCTCACGATTGCAGGTAGCCACACAAGCTTGCTGCATCATTCTTTGAATCTTCCAATAATGTTCCGCCGCTCCACTCTTCATTTGCACGTACAAGAAATATTGAATGGAAGCTGACTGAATCGAGTTCATCTCCACTCTCAGTTCTTCCAGTGATGACTGCATCTCATTTCTCTCAAAATTACTTTTTATAGCCCCTTCAAAAGCTTTAGGGACCGTATCCAAACAAATCTCTTGATGCTTCAAACTCAATCCAAAATTACCCACGCAAGCAAAGGAGCCTATGGAAAGGTTCTTGACAGCAAGATTCAAATAATCACTGACTAAATATGTTCTGATCATCTCTCTACTTTTGATTTGCACAAATTCTGGAGTCTGAATGACTACTTGGCCGAAAGAGCCATCGGGCAAAAGGATATAGTCATGTAAATTTGATGGAAACCAAGGTTCATCATCTGCAATCGGTTGAGAGATCAGTTGAGACATCTCCCTCAAGGGCATTCGCAATTCACCACCCTCTAGCACCGGATTCACCAAGTGTGAGTAGATATTGATCGACTTCACCATCCAAGGTACCCCTTCATAAGTCACCATCTCCCCCTCTCGCACCGCTCCTAAATTCAAGAGTAGTTTGGCCTCAGCCAGAAACTGGGGAAGATATTTTTTTAGCCCAATGGCAATCCCGGCAAGGATCAACAAGGCCAGACCCAAGAGTAACCAGTCCCCAGTGACGTACAGGACAATTAAGAAAACAGCTGTTGAGGCCATCATCATCAAGATTCTGTAGGTGTAAAAGAGAACTCTTGAATACTGGCTTCTGGTTTGAAACTCATCGACACCCTCCTTAGGCACCATAAAACGCAACACGCTCCGCATTCCAAACCAAACTGCCATGGTTGCTAGGACAGCTAACATAAGGTTGAGGCCTCTCCCTGTCAGGAAAGCTCCGAATGCAGTCCAGACGCTACTCCAGATTGATTCTTGCCGAATCTGCAGATTACTCAGCTGGAGTTGAAATAATTCGAGATTTCTTTGAGCCTCTAATTTTCGAAGCAGCCAACTTTCTTCAATTGCTTTGATTTGTTGTCTTGCTGACAAATCAACGATTTGCTCGCTTTGCCACTCCTGAATTTTTTGGATAGAGTCATTAATTTCCACCAGGTTTTGCTGATAGAATTCAATTGTTTTTCGAATTCTCTCCATCGCCCGAGGTTGCTCTGTTAGATCCTTGAGGCTTTGGAAAATTGGCTGAATGATCTCGATTAAGTCACTTTGCCAGTCGAAGCTTTGGTCAGGCATTTCTTGGAAATTTTCCAGATCCAGCCCACCAGTGACAATTGATTCAAAAGCTGTTTGAGCATTTTTCAAAATTCGCTTTGATTCGGAAATTTGACCTTCAAGAGCAACCTTGGTGAGTTCAGTCGGATTTTGATCCAGTTTAGATTTGAGATCTTTAAGAATTTTTTGCTGTAGTTTGATGATTTCACTTAGCTCAATCAATTGGGTCTTGAGTTCTTTTTTTTTGTTCTCAGTTTCTTGACTTGCATAGCTTTCAGTCTGATCTACCTGCTCAATAATCTTCTCTTGACTCCAGGCAGATTGCACTTGAACTAACAGAAGGATTTGACAACAAACGAGCAGGTTAGGAAGAAGTTTCTTCATGCTCAAAATTGTATTTGGAACTTTTTTGGTAATGTTTATTTACAGATTTAATGTACTTGGTGAAAAAAGAGACTAAACAAAAGGGCATAAATTGGTAACACAAAATTTTGCTACAACAAAAAGAACAAAAAACAAAGCTTGCGAAGAAGATTTGAAATCTTTAGGACCTGAAGAGGCGTATTTGTCTGAATCGGCTTTTGAAAAATTGGGAGAAGGGCCGATCACTCCGTGCAATCGGCCTGTAAGGTTTGGTATTTTGGTGGGATTTCAATTCAAAGTTTGTACATCGCTTCAACTTGTCCACGGTAAGACGTTTGGGCCCTGAAAACCTTGCCTCCATCAGGTTGCTTGGCTCGTTCTGCCTCATCCAAATGTTTAAGGGCTGTCGTTGCCCTCAATTCTGAGCAGTTTTCTCCGCCAAATACGGGACAGCTAAAATTACTGGCTGAAGCTGAGAACTCCGTTAGTTTGCTTCCATCAGGCCGATAAGCAGCGATTTTATAACCACCCCAAAGTGCTATCCAAAAATTTCCATCCACGTCTACTACAGCTCCATCTGGGACTCCTTGCCCTTTTTCAAAAGTTAAGAACACTTCTCGATCACTCACAGGAAGCCCAGTATTTGGATCTAGCTTTACCCGCCATACAGTGCCCTCCAGAGAATCTGTGCAATATCCAATCGTCCCATCCTGAGTGAAGCAAGTTGCATTGGGAATGGTAATGTTTGAATAAATTATCTGAAGCTTCCCCTGGGAAATATGATAGATGGAACCAGCACCCTGTTCAGAGTTCCAACCCATCGTCCCGAACCAGAAGGAACCACTTGGATGAACTCGACTGTCATTGCTGCGAGTAACCGAGTTGTCCGCTTCCACATCAAGATAACGCTCACAGTGTTTTGATTCCATGTCCAGAATATGGAGACCATCGTCTACTGCGACCACCAGTCGTTTTTCATCGATACGAGCAGCTGCACTAGCATTGCCTGGGCAATCAAACACTCGGACCGGACCATCATTCACTTGCTCATAGAGTTTCTTCCCAAGAATATCGAACCAGCAGAAGCTGCCGCGTTCTGGGTGCCAGAAGATGCCCTCGCCCAATTCGCAAACGGGCACGTTACAAGCCTGCATTGCTCCCATGTCTCTCTCCTTTCAAGAATACAAAAATCGCCAGGCTGCTGTGAGGCCTAGCCGGACCAAATCGTCCCCAGAATGTTGCTGAACTTCTCTCTCAGCGAGGGTTAGAGCCTTAGCATATAATTTGGTCAATGAGGAACCACCCACTAAGTGAATCTTTTCCATCTTTGGTAAATTTTTGATCGCAGAACGAACTTCTTCCCCCAACAATCTCCCACTCAGAAATGCAGCATTCGCCAAGGGATCTCTCTCAATCAGTAATGATCTCGCCCTGACACGAAATAAGGAAGTTAGTAATGGAGTACTCTCGCTAAATCCCACTTCGACTCCGTTTACAAAGGCTGGGTGCTCTGCATTGAATTCCTCAGCTTCCAGATCATGTTTCAAGATACTGTGCTGGCGCAGAATTGAGAAGAGTTCTCCGGTGAGGTAGGTGTCAAAAGAGTTTACAACACCATTCTCTAACTTAACCCACTTACTATGAGTTCCCGGTAAGCAAATGACTCCAGTCCAGTCTTCAACTCCAACTCCAAGCCCCAACAACTGGGTCTCTTCACCACGCATGACATCCGGTCGATTCTGATTTTGGCAAGCTACACCCGGTAGAATATGAACTTTTCGGTTAAGTTCCTTAGTCTGAACTTTGACCGCTCCAACAGCGACCTCTCTCAATGAGACTGGCAGGAATAAATAGGGAGCTTCCTGCCAACCCTGCCGACTGCCAACCATTCCGCTCATTATAACAGGTGCCTTATCAGGCAACCCATGAAGGTGGTTGACCAAAGTTGATTCAAATTGATCTTGTTGCAAAGTCAACAGTCCACAAGAGGCTTCCCGGCCCTCAATGACATCGGCTCCGCTCATTTGCCATACTCGAAAGTGTGTTGTTCCCCAGTCGACAGCGACCCACTCCTGCTGAAAATCGTTCATATCTGCTGTTGATTTTGTTGTGTATCCATGGTTTTTTCAGCGAATTCTATTTGACATACTCATGCAGAGTCGTAACTTTGTCAACGATCCAGCCGAATGCAATCCGGAAACATAGCTTAAAAATTGTTTCTTCCGTCGAGCTGCCTGCAGAAGCAAGATGAAAAGTTGCTAACTGTTTTAAACCGTCACTGATTAACACCCTAGAGGAGTCATGAGTCAGCCTAAACCCAATACCCGCTTTCGATCACAGGAGTGGTTCGATAATCCAGCCAATCCGGACATGACCGCTCTTTACTTGGAGCGCTACCTGAATTTTGGTCTGACTCGCGAAGAATTACAGTCAGGAAAGCCTGTGATTGGCATCGCTCAAACTGGATCAGACTTATCCCCATGTAATCGCCCTCATATTGAACTGGCCAAAAGGGTCCGGGAGGGCATTCGAGAAGCGGGGGGGATCGCAATTGAGTTCCCGGTTCATCCAATTCAGGAAACTGGCAAACGACCAACCGCTTCTTTGGATCGGAATCTTGCGTACTTGAGCCTCGTGGAAGTGCTTTATGGGTATCCAATCGATGGGGTTGTGCTGACCATTGGCTGCGACAAAACCACTCCGGCAGCGTTGATGGCGGCAGCCACAGTCAACATTCCAGCAATCACTCTCTCTGGTGGACCGATGCTCAACGGCTGGTTCCGAGGCGAGCGAACCGGCTCTGGAACCATCGTCTGGCGAGCACGAGAGATGATGGCTCGTGGCGAAATTGACTACCCCGGATTTGTAGATTTAGTGGCCTCCTCTGCCCCCTCCCCCGGCTACTGCAATACAATGGGGACAGCAACAACGATGAACTCCCTTGCGGAAGCATTGGGGATGTCCTTACCGGGAAGTGCCGCGATCCCAGCCCCTTACCGCGAGAGAGCACAAGCAGCCTATCTCACTGGCAAACGCATCGTGGATATGGTGAAGGAAGATTTGAAGCCTTCTGACATTTTGACCCGCAAGGCGTTCGAGAATGCAATTGTGATCAACTCTGCGATTGGTGGTTCAACCAACGCCCCGATTCACTTGAATGCGGTTGCCCGTCACATTGGAGTGAAACTGGAGGTAGATGATTGGGAACAGCACGGTCACGACATTCCTCTTTTGGTGAATCTACAACCAGCCGGGGCCTACCTTGGCGAGGATTATCACCATGCTGGCGGAGTCCCCGCTGTAGTAGCAGAACTAATTCGCCACGGAAAGATCCATGAGGATGCCATCACAGCAAACGGCAAAACCATGGGCGAAAACTGCAGGGATGCAGAAGTCGTCGACACCGATGTGATTCGAAGCTTTGAAACGGCGCTGAAGCCTGCAGCTGGATTCAAAGTTCTCGGAGGAAATCTCTTCGATGCTGCGATCATGAAAACCTCTGTCATTTCTCAAGAATTCAGAGATCAATATCTTTCAAATCCAGATGACCCCGATGCTTTCGAGGGTCGGGCAATCGTCTTTGATGGTCCGGAAGACTATCATGAGCGGATCGATGATCCTTCTCTGAATATTGATGCTAACTGTCTACTTTTCATGCGTGGGGCGGGTCCAATCGGCTATCCTGGTGCAGCTGAAGTGGTCAACATGCGAGCACCAGACTATTTGCTAAAGCAAGGCGTCAAAGAGTTGCCCTGCATTGGAGATGGTCGACAAAGTGGCACTTCGGGTTCTCCCTCGATTTTGAATGCATCGCCTGAAGCTGCTGCCCTGGGAGGTCTTGCCCTTGTACAAATGAATGACCGTGTCCGGATAGACCTCAAGAAAGGAAAGGCTAACATCCTAATTGACGATGCCGAGTTGGCAAGCCGCAGAGCAAAGCTGGAAAAAGATGGATTCCCAATTCCTGAGTCTCAAACACCCTGGCAGGAGCTGCAGCGTCGCGATGTTGATCAACTGGCGCAAGGCATGGTCTTGAAGTCTGCTGTGAAATATCAGCGCATTGCCCAAAGTAAAGGTGTTCCGAGAGACAACCATTGAGGAGCTTTTGATGCAAAAAACAATCAGTGATTGGCTGAATCCTGTCCCCTTACTTGCGATACTCAGAGGGATTGCCCCTCATGAAGTTGACGAGGTCGGGGATGTGCTGATTGAGCTTGGATATCGGATTTTGGAGGTTCCTCTAAACTCACCGGATCCTTACCGGAGTATTGAGCAGTTAGCCAAACGCTACAGCGATTCTGCTTTGATTGGCGCAGGGACTGTGTTAAAGCCAGAACAAGTTCCTCAGGTAGCAGACGCTGGGGGAACCTTGATCGTCTCTCCGAATCTGAATCTAGAGGTAATCAAGGAAACCAAGCGAATGGGAATGATTTCAGTACCTGGAGTCTTCACCCCCACAGAAGCCTTTCAAGCGTTGGATGCAGGAGCAGATGCTCTGAAAATTTTCCCTGGTGATGCGATCAGTCCTTCCTACTGCAAGGCCCTCAGAGCAGTTCTACCAAAAGGGACATTGCTTGTAGTGACCGGGGGAGTCAATGCTGCTAATCTTTCAGATTTTCTAGCGGTTTCCAATGGAGCAGGCATTGGCTCTGCTCTTTATGCTCCTGGCAAAACGGTCAAAGAGATTCGTGCTGATGCTCTCAAGTTCGTTCATGCCTTTACGGAGGAATCCAATGGTTGACATCCTCAGTCTTGGGGAACCACTCCTCGAATTCAACGAACAACAGCCTGGACAGTATGTTCGCAGTATTGGGGGGGATGTTTCAAATGTTGCTGTCGCTGTAGCCAGGCAGGGTGGTCAAGCTGGAATGCTGACCAGAATGGGCCAGGACTCTTTTGCTGACGAGATCCTCCAACTCTGGGAGAGAGAAGGAATCGATACCAGCCGAATCATTCGAGATGAGGAGGCACCTACTGGAATTTATTTCATTTCACACGGGCCCAGTGGACATATCTTTGACTATCGGCGAGCAGGCTCAGCGTCCAGCCGTTTAAAGCCTAGTGATTTAAAAAAAGAGCACTTTCGAGATGTCAAAATTCTTCACCTTTCGGGTATCTCTCTAGCGATCAGCGACAGTGCTTGTGAGGCCTCACTCCGAGCAATTGAATTGGCTAAGGAAAACGGTGTGAAGATCTCCTTTGACACCAATCTAAGGCTCAAACTTTGGTCCCTCTCTCGGGCTAAAGCTGTTATACAACATGTCGCATCCTTTGCAGATTTTGTTCTGCCAGGACTCGACGATGCTCGTCAGTTAACCGGCTTGGAGAATCCACAAAGTATTGTTGATGAGTATTTGAAGATGGGCGTCGAAGTGGCCGCATTGACTCTGGGGGGTGACGGTGTGCTATTGGCCACTCAAGATGGCATGCGGGAGCAAATCCCTGGCATTCAGGTCAAATTGCTGGATGCCACTGCAGCTGGGGACTGTTTTGACGGAGGATTCCTGACCGAGTGGTTACGCACCAAAGATTTGCTTCAAGCAGCTCGTTATGGGAATGTCGCTGCATCGCTCAGTGTCCAGCATTTTGGTGCAGTATCATCTTTGCCAAGTAGGGAAGAAACTGTGAGTCGGGTTTAAGAAAGGAATAGCTCTGTGCCAGCAATGCTTGACAATCCATCTCCTTCCACTTATCAAACGATACCGGTTTCGTTCTTTCATCTGATATCTTCTGTATAGTTCGAATTCATTCTGCTTTCTTAACCTTTTTCGGAGACACCGATGCGTCGTAATCTTCTCATCTTCACGGGAATACTTCTGCTTGCTCTTCCTCAATTCTTATTTGCCCAGTCACGGACCGTAGCAGTGCTGACACCATTTCTCGCCCAACCTGGAACACAACTGATGGTCGAAGGCTTTGAAGCTGCCGCCAAAAGCAAAGGTTGGCAGGTGGATGTGATCGACACTTCTGGGGATGTTGCTGCCCTGGTCAGTCGCATGGAAGATGTCGCTCTACAAAAAGTTGACGCGATGGTGATCAATGTGGATCCATCCCAAATTCGTAATGGGTTACTGGCCGCTAAAGATGCTGGAATTCCAGTTTTCGGGATGGACTCCGGAGCTGATCCGTTGCTGACAGCCAACGTCACCAGCAATGGCTACGTGATGGCTGCAGAGACCGCTACCTATGTGGTTGATCAATTGAACGGCAAGGGCAGTGTGGTGATGTTCATTTTCGAGCCCTATCCCCCCGTTCAGAAACGCGGAGCAATTGCTGAGTCGATCTTCAATAATGAACCCGACATCAAGATCACGGAAAAGATCACCCCAAGCTTTGATCGTGGCCCCTTGGAAGGCGCACGTAACGCGATGGAAGCCGTACTTACCGCTAATCCCGAGAAAGGCAGCATTCAAGCAGTCTGGGCCGCCTGGGATGACCCTGCACTGGGCGCCGAACAAGCCATCCGCGATGCTGGCCGTGAAGATGAGGGTATTGTGATCGTTGGAATTGACGCTACTGAGCAGGCCCGTGATCGGATTGCGGCTCGAGGGAATCTGAAGGCCACGGTTGCCCAAGATTTCAACGGCATTGCCAACACAGTTGCGAATACGGTTGAACAGTATCTGAAGTCTGGTTCCGTATCCCGCTCACAGATTTATGTCAGCGCCAAGTTGGTCACAGCTGACGATCTTTGATTCCCAACAGGGCGGAGCATAGCAATAATACTCCCCCTCCTCCTACCCGTGATTCCTTTTTTCCATCTAAGCAACCTCCAAAAAAGCTTTGGCAGCGTCCCTGTGCTTCGCGGAGTAGAACTCGCCCTGTTTTCTGGTGAAATCCATGGATTGATGGGCGAAAACGGCGCTGGTAAGTCCACCCTGATCAAAATTCTTTCGGGGAACCTGATGGCAGACTCCATCACCTGCTCGATGAATGGAGAATCCCGGTCATTGGTCGAGGCTAGACAGTCTGGACAGCTTGGAATGCGCTTCATTCATCAGGAGCTGAACAGCATCCCACATCTCTCGGTTGCTGAAAACCTGATGCTTGGCAAGCAGTTGCCAACTCGGGCAAAAATATTTGTTAATCAGAAGAAGCTAGCTGAACTAACCCGGGTGGCGCTTGCTGAACTGGGAGTTACCCACATTGATCCCAGCCAAAGGATGAGCCAGCTTGGGGCTGGTGATCAAATGCTCGTCAAGTTGGGCAGCGCTTTTGTTGTTGAATCCGGAAAGCCTGCTGCTCAACTCTATGTATTGGATGAACCCACCGCTTCGCTCATGCCCTCAGAAACGGAAAAACTATTTGCTGCTCTTGAACGTCTGAAGCAAAAGGGGAGTGCCATTCTTTACGTTTCACATCGTCTCGATGAAATCTTTCAGATCACCGATCGAATCACCGTTCTTCGAGATGGCCACAACACTCTGGTGGAAAAAACAGAAATGCTGAAACCACGAACTGTTGTGGAAGCGATGACTGGGAGGGAAATCAGCCAGCACTATCCGGGTCGCTCCAACATTCTTTCAAAAGAAGTCCTACTCTCTGTCCAAAACTTGCGAAACACTAAGTTGAAGTCATTGAATTTTGCGCTTCACAAGGGCGAAATTTTGGGACTTGCTGGGCTTGGAGGATCGGGGCGTTCAGAGGTCTTGCGTACTTTATTGGGGATTCGAGATTTCATTGGAACTTTGAGCCTGGAAGAAAAACCTTGGCAACCTAAGCTTAAAAATTTCTGGCAAGAGCGCTTGGCCTTCATACCGGAAGAGCGGCGGTCTCAGGGCTTGGTCCTGAACCAGACCGTAGCGACAAACAGTCACCTGCCTTTCATTGGCAACTTCGGCAAATTCTTGGGATTGCTTCCTCAACAAAAACTAAGACAGAAATCTGAGGGGGCCTGGTCCCGAGTGAAAGTTCAAGGGACTGGCATCTCACAGAGAATTTGGCAACTGAGTGGGGGAAATCAACAGAAAGTGCTTTTTGCGCGGGCTACCTGGAACCAGCCCAAATTACTGCTGTTGGATGAGCCAACAAGAGGTGTGGATATTGGCGTAAAGCAGGAAATCTACAGTTTGATTCGTCAAGCTAGTCAGGAAGGAACGGCAGTGCTGATGGTCTCTTCAGAGTTGGGGGAGCTGATTGGGCTTTGTGATCGCATTCTTGTTTTGCGTGATGGGCAAATCCACCATGAATTGCAGACTAACGGCTTGAGAGAGGCTGATCTGCTCGCGTGTTGCCAAGGAGTTCGTGCTACAGAGATTACGGAATGACTGATTCCCTGCAGCTGGCTCCTCTGCTCCGTCGTTACGGCACTTTTTTAGGTTTCCTGCTGATTGTCAGTTTTTTCTGGAGTCAGCGCCCCGACACCTTCATGACGACCAGAAACTGGCTCAACATCACGCAGCAAGTTAGCATTTTGTGTGTGATCTCCTTCACGATGACCCTCGTGATGGTAGGAGGAGATTTTGATTTGAGCGTTGGCTCAATGGCGAGCTTGAGTGGCATGATTGCAGCAGTTTTGTGGCAACAAGATGTAAGTTTATTTGGGGCATTGGGAGCTGCTGTACTTATGGGTGCTTTTGGTGGCGTTTTTAACGGGGTTCTTGTTGCCTACGCTGGGTTGTCTGCCTTTGTTGCGACCCTTGGCACACTAACGATTTTTAGTGGCCTGGCTTTGCTGGTGAGCGACGGCAAAACTATTTTTGGTAGAGCCATTCCGGAAATTGTTGGTGATTTCAGTCGTGGTGGACTTCCTTTAGCTGAGGGGATCCAGCTTCCGAATTTGACCCTGATCGCAATTTTGGTTTTGATCCTCATGGGCATTGTCCTACAGCACACGGTCTTTGGTAGAAATCTGCACGCTGTCGGAGGCAATCGAGAAGCCAGCATGCTTGCAGGGGTGCCTGTAGCTCGATTGCGCCTCATCGCGTTTGCTGTGAATGGTTTGGGAGCAGCGATTGCTGGCTTGATGCTGGTCAGTCGACTTTCTTCAGCAAATCCAACCCAAGGGGATGGACTGATGCTGAATGCAATCGCCTCCGTTTTTGTGGGCATGACGATGTCCGAAGAGGGGGAACCAAATCTGTTTGGAACCTTGACAGGGGTCCTGATCTTAGGCGTGCTCTCAAACGGCTTGACCCAGCTTCGAATCGATACTTATGTTCAACAGATCTTGACCGGCTTGATCATCATTGCGGCAGTACTGTTCAGCCGACTATCCCTGAGAAAAAGATGAATTCAAACGTTGCTGAAAACAAAGAAGAATCAACTTGGTTGGTGGTTGACCTTGGTACAACCAGTATCAAAGGGGGCTTGTTCCAGAGTAACGGCGACCTGATTCGAGAGGCCGCTCATCCGAACAAGCCAACCCAAACAGAAGAGGGTTTCCATCATCAGGAAATGGAGGCTTGGTGGAATGGATTCACAGTGGTTATTCATGATCTGATGAGTTCTAAGGTTGAGGTGCAGGGGCTTGTATTGACGGGTCAGATGCAAAACTTGATTTTCTTGGATTCAAAGTCAGAACCCTTACACCCCATTGTTAGCTACAGTGATCAACGTGCGGCGGATCAAATCGCCAGTTGGTCTGCTCAGAAATCAGTTCAGGAACAATTGCTCGAAACGGGCAACGAACAGGGCCCAACCAGCCTACTCGCAAAGCTTGCTTGGTTTCAGCAACATCAGCTAGAGGTCCTAAAAAATACAGAAAAAATTTTCATTGGATCAGCAGATTACATTGGCTACCGTCTGACAGGTGTTAGCCAAACGGACACTACCACTGCAGCGACCACAGGCTTGATGAAGCTTTCCACAAGATCCTGGCACACAGCACTTTTTGCAGAGTTAGGTCTGGAATCACTCCTTCCCAGTTTACCAAGTTTGGTTCCTGGTGGTTCAATGTTGGGTTTGCTCAGCAATGAAGTGAGTGAGCAGCTGAAATTAATGGCTGGGTTGCCCATCTTCCTTGGGCCCGGGGATGCTGGATCGACCACATTGGGTGCAGGTTGTGGAAAACTTGGGAAAGCGTACGCTTATTGTGGAACCAGTGGCTGGGTGGGACTGACTGAAAAACAACCAGCAAGACTGGAAAGTGGTGCATGGACCTTGGCTCATCCATCTTCAGATTTGTTCATCCAAGTCGCCCCGATCCTCACCGCTGGAGACAACCTGGCTTGGGCTAAAGACCTGTTCGGCTTCAACAGTTATGAAGAGATGATTCAAATCGCTTTTGAGCAACCAGCCGGAAAATTGCTTTATTTACCCTATCTGCAGGGAGAGCGCTCACCCTTCATCGATCCCAACGCTCGTGGAGTTTGGCTAGGGATGAATCGGCAATCTAATCGTGCTGAATTGACCCGAGCAGTTTTGGAGGGAACCTGTTTTGCCTTCCGTCATGCTTTACACGCTGTATCTGAGGTTCGAGTACAGGAGTTGACTCTAACCGGTGGAACCAGCCGCTCCGATTCCTTTTGTCAACTCTTCTCCAATGTGCTCGGTATTCCGACCAAGGTACTCGCAGAACCGGAATTGACAGGCCTCCGCGGTGCTTTGGCTGCCTGTCAACCGCTGAGTGCCAACCCAGAACCAAGAATTCAAAAAACATATTTGCCCAGTTCTGATCAATTGAACAACTATGACGGTCTGTTTCAGATTTTTCTGAAGAGTTATCCTGCTCTGCGGAGTAGCTTTACTCAATTAGCTCAGCTGTAGTCTCCAAAGATTCAAACACGAAAACCAAAGGAATCTCATGGGAATGCCCCCTTTTCACTTGGCTTTTGCAGTCAGAGATTTGAACGCAACCCATGATTTCTACGTCAATCGTTTGGGCTGTAAGGTCGGGCGGACGGATGAGAAGTGGATTGATTTCGACTTTTTTGGACATCAGATCTCCGCACATCTGAAGCCTGAAGAAACTCAGCGAGTGGAGACCAATGGGGTAGACGGAAAGTCTGTTCCTGTTCGGCATTTTGGCGCAGTCCTGGGTTGGGATCATTGGCATCAACTCGCAGATTCCCTGAAAAATCAAGGGGTTGAGTTTCTGATAGAACCCTATATTAGGTTCCAAGGGGGAGTCGGTGAACAGGCAACAATGTTCCTGCTAGACCCCTCTGACAATGCAATCGAGTTGAAGTCCTTCCAGAACCCAGACCAACTCTTTGCCAGCTAATTTGATCTGTAACATTTCTCTTTCTAAATCTTCAAATAGCCACAAAGCGAAATGTACAAAGAGAACTATAATTTGAAAGGAAAGAGGGCATTCATTACAGGGGGTGGACGAGGAATTGGGCTTTGCTCTACAGATGCACTCGCAGAAGCTGAAGCAAATTATCGGAAAGCAATTGCAAACTGACTCTCCAATTTTGATGGGTCTAGCCTGACCCGTCATTTGTTGAGCGATTAACCGAAGAGCAAATATTTCTTCATCTATACAATGGGGAGGCTTACTTTCTCTCGAACTCTCAAATTTCTAGCCTCAAACCCAGTTTTTATTTGTAGACGCGTAAAATGACTATAAGTTTTATCTGCTACGCACTCAGGAAACCATATCTTTTATTGACACATCCGTGTCATTTAGTACCAAAAATCCGATCTCCTGCGTCACCCAGTCCCGGTAGAATATAGGCATGATCGTTCAACTTTTCATCCACAGCTGCGGTATAAATTGGGACGTCTGGATGTTCAATGTGGAAATATTCAATACCCTCCGGGGCAGCTAGCAGTGCAACAAAGCGGATATTCGAGGCCCCATTTTCCTTCAAACGAGAAACCGCTGCTGATGAAGAATGACCTGTTGCCAACATGGGATCCAGGGCAATCACCAAGCGCTGATCAATCATCTCCGGCAATTTCAGATAGTACTCCACTGCCGCTAAGGTCACCGGATCACGATAAAGTCCAATATGTCCAACCCTGGCCGAGGGAATTAACTCCAAGAAGCCATCCAACAAGCCGATCCCTGCCCTTAAAATTGGTACCAAACACAGCTTTTTTCCTTCAAGAAAGGGAGCCTGCATTTTCTGCAATGGAGTCTCAATTTCTTCGTATTCAAGCGGTAAATCCTGAGTGACTTCATAAGCTAAGAGTAGTCCCACCTCTCGTGCCAAGACACGAAAACTGCGAGTTGAGGTTCCTTTTTTTCTCATCAGCGAAAGCTTGTGCTGCACCAGTGGGTGTTTAATTTCTTTAAGGACTTTATTCATGGAAACCTCGATCAGAAAATTTCAAAAGACAGTGCCATCACTCTCCACACGGAGGGGCGGTGATCCATCTGGGCGACGTTCATAAGCGAGCTTGCGGCCAGTGCTCCAAGTACCTCCCTGTAAAATCTGAGGTAAAGGAAGTTCTTCTGATGCAAGCCCCATCTTTTCTCTGAGTTGTTCTCCTAATCGATCCAACAAAATGACCGTCAATGCTCGCCATTCAACGATAAGTTCTGAGGAGACAGGATGCAAGGCATCGATTTCGTCAGGCTTCTTTAACTCCAGGACACCTGTGTCGAAGAAAAGACCACCGTTTCGGTATTCAGGGAGGCCCGTCAACAAGTCGATATCTTGGACTTGGAAACCAGCTTCTTCCAGTGGTTCCAATAACGAATAAGTCAACCACTGTGAGAGCTTGTGAAAAGGAACCAGTTCAGCAGTAATTTCAGAATCTGCCAGCAAATGATGACGCCAGACATCGCCCAAGTTTCGACCACCCAGCGTCAAACGTGCGGGCCAGACGTCTTGTAGCAGCTTTAGCAAGGTTCCCAATAAGATATCCACTTTAAGAACACGATCCTCGCCGATTGGAATTTTTTCGAGGATATTCGCGATTCTCGGATTTGGCTCTTGGTCAGTCCTGCAAAAATTGATGAGTTGCTCACCTAATCTTCTAAGTAGTGCAGCCCTTTCTTCCAACCCAACAAGGGAATTTGCCGCTGAGACTTGAAATCCCTCAGCCAACTGCTCAACACTAAACTTTCGAAGACTCTCCGCATCAGCTTTTAAGGGATCATGAGAATCACTCGAGAAAGTTCCCTTCGAAAAGAGATACAAGCTCGCTAGGGCCAAACCTTCCGAGCGAGAATGTTTCTCTTCAGTAAGAGGATCTCGAAAGTGCCAGTCGGGCCCTGCTCCAGCATCTAACAGAACACTGGTCACCGCCAAATCAACCTGAGCTAGCAGGAGACGTCGATCACCGCGAATTTTAGACTTAAAGGGATACCAATGATTCGTTCCTCTGACATCAAAATGTTGCCATCGGGTATGAGGTGGGATACTCAGATCAGGGTAATTGGCTAAGATTTCATTTTTAACCAAATCCACAGCGATTGGTAACTGATCTTCCCTGATGTGAAAGTGTTCCAATCGGCCTTCCAATCCAAGCAGATAAAGTTGAGTACACCGTTCTCGGATTGTCCTTGGTGAGTGTAGAAACTCAAACGGCTCGAAGGTCATGCTCGTTAAAACTGCTCCAGGTTTCGGCCTACCGTGCTTTTGAGAGCATCAGGATCCAGTGAGGTGTCCGTGAAGTAGCCAGCAGCTTTTTTGGCCTCCATCTCTACCTTTGCATCATCGGGAATTTGCTCATCAGGAATCGCCAGACGTTCACCAACGGTAATCCCCTGAGAGACAATGGCGTCATACTTCATGTTGCTCATGGAAACTAGGATGTCGATGTGCTTGACGCCTAACCAATTGAGCACATCTGGCATCAATTGCTGAAAACGGACGTCTTGCACACCTGCCACACATTCCGTTCGTTTAAAGTATGTCTCTGCGCGGTCGCCACCTTCTTGGCGTTTGCGTGCGTTGTAAACCAAAAATTTGGTTACTTCACCAAGTGCCCGACCTTCTTTTCGGAAATATGCGATGATACCAACACCACCTTTTTGGGCGTTTTCAACACACACTTCAATCCCGTGAATCAGATATGGTCTGCAAGTGCAAATATCTGAACCAAACACATCTGATCCATTGCATTCATCATGAACACGACAGGCAATTTTGCACTCTTCTGATCCAATTTGAGATACATTGCCCATCATATAGACAGTTATGCCCCCAATTGGGGGCAAAAATACCTGTAAATCTGGTCGAGTGACCAACTCTGGGAACATCCCTCCAGTTTGTTCAAAAAGGTTTCGACGTAATTGAGATTCTGTAATCCCAAATCTTTCAGCAACCCCAGGTAGGTACCAGACTGGTTCGACGGCCATTTTGGTGACATTTACCTCACCTGTATCCAGTAAAACTTTGCCATCAGGCTTGAGGCGGCCCTGTCGTAAGGCGTCCTGCATTTCAATCAATTCCAACCTTGCCTTGGTCACAGCGATAGTTGGACGAATATCCATTCCATCCTTCAATTCTTCTGCGAAAACCTGCCCGATCATGTGACCGAAGGGATCAAGAGACACGATTTTTCCAGGTTCACCCCACTGAGAATTAGGTCCAATTGGGACAATTGGTGCTGTGTTGGTAAGGTCTGGAACATGGTCCGCATCAAGCTGTCCAGCAGCCACGGCAAGCGCACGATAAACCGCATAAGAGCCTGAGTGAGTACCAATCACATTTCGCTTAGTGGGATTTTGGACCGAACCAATGATAGGGCCACGCTGCTTAGGGTTCGCTTGACCCCATTGAATTTGTGGCCCACGTTGGTCAATACGACCCGGGTGTGAAGTCAACACAATGTGCTTCGGTTTTTCCATAAGAGTCGGTGAATGGATGGTTTGCAAAACTGAATTATGGATTCTGTCGATACAAGAATCCAATTGTTACACATGGATTGCCAATCCCAGCGAATCAACTGAGGAATATCGAACTTTATGAAATCAACAGAATCTATTGCATCTGATTGCCCAATTGACGACAGGGAGCTAAAAAAGTAAGCAGGCATGATAGACACAGGCCTACATGGAAAGCAACCGAGTACTAACATATTGCTTGAATAATTCTATTTTCATCTTGGTCATTTCAGGAATTCAAGCAAAAAACCATTAACTCGTTAGTTATTATAAAAAATACTCGATAAATTGAAGGAAGATTATGTCAAAGAAAATCGCAATTGTGGGCACTGGACTGATTGGACGAAGTTGGTCCATTGTCTTTGCGAGGGCAGGTTTTGAAGTATGGCTTTGGGATCCTGTGGAGGGTGCCGTTTCAACTGCTATCAAATTGATTAAGGAAGGACTACCCAGCTTGGCAGAAGAAAATCTGCTGAATGGCTGTTCCGTGGAACAAGTATTTGGACGGGTTCACACCTCTAACAGTTTGGAGGATGCACTTGATGGAGCTGACCACCTTCAGGAAAACGCTCCGGAACGGGTGGAGATTAAACAGGCACTCTATCACCAAATCGACTGGCTAGTGGGTCCCCAAACCGTAATGGCCAGCTCTACCTCTGGTATCGTTGCTTCTCATTTTACGGAGAACATTCAATCCAGAATGCGATGCCTGGTCGCTCATCCTATCAACCCACCACATCTTGTACCGTTGGTTGAATTGGTGCCCACCCCTTGGACGGCTGAGGACGTTTTGGAGAAAACCTCTGCGCTGATGCGACAAGTAAATCAGGCCCCTATTCAGTTAAATCGAGAGATCAAAGGATTTGTTGCCAATCGACTCCAGGGGGCTCTACTGGCCGAGGCGTTTCGTCTTGTTGAGGATGGAATCTGCTCTGCCAGGGATATCGACACCGCTATTGCAGAAGGTCTCGGCCTGCGCTGGTCTTTCATGGGGCCTTTCGAAACAATTGATCTAAATTCGCCAACTGGGATCCGAGGATATTGTAAAAATTTTGGACCTCTCTATTACGAATTGGCTCAAGAACAGGCAGATCCCCGCGTTTGGGGAGATGCGCTACTTACCAGGATAGAACAAGAACGTCGGGAGGACTTGGCAGCAGATAAGTTGTTGGATCGGCAACACTGGCGCAATCAGCGCTTAGCTCTTCTGATGAGCGCAAAAAAGGAAGGTGAGGAAAAACTTGGAAAATGAATCCCAAATGTTCATATGGCTATATTTTTCTTGAGAGAGATGGGGCGTTTTTTGGTAGCAGAGGGGAGACTTGAACTCCCCCTTATCTCCAGTATTTATTGACGAAAGCTACTCTGCGTGCCCACATACGTGTCCAGTATTCCAAAATTCGGCAACTTCCTTTCAGCACAGAAACATAAATTTCAAAGGAGGCTTTCAAGCATCAATCTAAGGAATTGTTCTCATTTTTGGGACCGTGTTTAAAGCTGCTCATTGCAATTCAGAATTTCGACTTCAAACCGTCTAAGAATATTTTCCCCAAGGATTTTTTTCTATCAACAATACTGGTATACTTGCCTTTGAAGGACAAGCTAATAAAGCCCCCTATCAATACAATTTCTTAAAACTTAATCGTAATTATCTCGCAGTGAACGAAAGAACTTACGTAGATCCTTAGCCATTTTATCCGCTCTCTCGTGCACAGCAAAATGACCACCCTCAGTGTAATCATTGTAGTGTACTACGTTGTAATACTTTTCAGCCCGTTTGCGAACAATCGAGGCTAATATGAAAGAGGTCAACGGCCAACCTAGAGAGAGCTATTCTACGAGGTGTTACATTGGATTTTGCTGATCTGAAAGGAGCTAAGTTTTGCAACACAATTATGCCGAATGGCGATACTGCCATTAAAGATTGCTAATCAGGTTAGACTTTTAAGAATTTCTGTAGAGTTTGGGGTTCGCATCACCAATTCCTTGCTCAGCGTGATGTAAAATAATAGAAGATATCTACTCAGAATTGATTGACTGAATGCTGAGAGCCAAGATCTTTAACTTCCATCCAATCACCTATAAATTCTGATAATTTTTCATCTATCAAATTTTTTAATTCTCTGTTGATGTCATCGGTGCTGTAGTTCTGATTTACATGCCCAATATCCTAGCCAATGATTATGTGGTCGTTGCTTAAATCACTTAAGACTACTCTTAGATATGCTTAGATAGTTGCGATTCCTTCAATTGGGCATAGTGTGAACGTGTTCAGTTGTAGTCTTCCGATATCACCATCAAGATAGTGAGTTGGTTTTATTCTGCGTAACCGGAGCTGCTGTTTTAAAATTTCATCATGGCTGTCGAAATCAAATCCTAGTGGATAGCACTCTTCACCAATCACACCGTTGTATAGAAGCTCATCTACTATAGAAAAGCTGCGAATAAGCTTGTTCGCCTCTGGCCCTAGTTCAGCACTTGCTATGGTTGGGAAGTATAGCAATGCTGCCAGAATAAATGTGAACAATCTCATATACCCTCCACAGTGTTTGCGTTGCAGTCATTTAAGTTGATTGCAAATCCATCCCACCACCAGCATTTAAAGTCAAGAACAGAACAAAGAAGAATTGAGCGAAGGCTCGACGTTCTGGAAAGCGTAGTATTGGACGCAGGGCTTGAAACAGTCAGGGCTTGCACTAATCGGCTTTATGGTCAGTGAGGTTGTTCAAGGACGGTTTAGAAACGAAGCGTGATGGCGATTCTGAGAACCCTATGAAGCAGAACTGTTCTCAGCTAGGTGAGCATGGGCAATTGAACCGCACTAATGATTGGCCACTAATGCCAAATTTGAAAAAACCTGCTGGCACTGTTGTTTAAGAGTTACACATGCACAATGCAGGTAGTGCTCAAAGGTGGCTTGATCCTAGCTGGATTCAGATTTGATAGATTTATTACTGGACCGCCGGCACTTTCAGCAATGTTTCCAAAACTGCCAGAGAAACGCAGACTCCAACAGTACAGGCTGTCCAGAGCGCAATGATGATGTAGGTGTTGTCTCTTTGTCCAAACTCCATGATGCCTCTTTCGGATTGGTTGACTGATGCAACGTTATTGTGCTTCAAAGTATGTCAACGATCCGTATAGACTTGGAGGACAGTGGGGGGGGGAGTTAAGAAACCTAGTGATTCCAAGCTAATGTTTTAGCTCATGAAATTACATGAAGATTACCAATATGAACTAATTCCAATGGTTTGATTTTTTTTTCAGGGAGGACAACTAAGAAAAATTGATCAGGATGCTGTCACCGTTCACTGTCGCAGTGTAGGTTTTAAGGGGAATTGAAGCTGGACCCTGAAGAACACTCCCATCCTTACTAAATCGGCTGTTGTGACAAGCACAAACATAGTTGCTGCCAACCGTACAACCCAAGTGCGTGCAATAGCGGCTTACTACGTTAACTGAGTATTGACTGGTTCGATGTACCAATATACCAGGATTGGGTATGCCGTTGACAGCATTGAATGCCAACGAACCATCAGGATTCGCTAAGACACTGTAATTACTGTCAGTAGTATCAATTATCAAATCAGCATTAAAGGTATTGTTTTCGTTTTCAGTAGCACCAATGGGGGTGTCTGGATCCTCCTCAACTATGGCATTTTCACTAACCTCTGAACTTTCATTCGAATCTGCCTCTGAAGATTCACTGGCATTTTCAGTATCATCAATCGAGCTTTCTGAATTCTCCTCAACTGTGGCGTTATCACTAACCTCTAAACTCTCATCTAAATCAACACCTGAGGGATTGCTAACATTGTCAAATTCATCAGCAGCAGCAACTGGTTCCAGGTCAACCGTAGCATTATCACTTTCACCCGATCCTCCACCTGAAGCAGAACAAGATACGAGAGAACCAACAGAGCCAATACTTAATCCTGCAATAGCAATTTTTTTGAGCAGTGGACGTCTATGGAGTGGTTTCATTTTGATAACTCAGATAACTTTTTCCGGCTAAGAGAAGATTCGGAATTGTGCCTGGAGAAAAAATAGATCTCAAAAACTCAGCGTTGGTTTTATTGAAATCAAGAAGCGTCTGGTTGAAAAAGACTGAACGGCCCATCAATGGAAATTTTGATGTTTGATGGGAATTATTCAGATTGACTGTCATTAAAATGAGACTTTGGACAAGACCATGAAAAAACAACTTTTTCAAGTCACCTGCTTCTTATATTTTCTCCTAACAATTACTCAGCAAATCAATGCGCAGCAGAAAATAGGGGAAATGAACCCAAATCAATGTTCTCAAAGTTCAACAACCAGAGAATACTTTGTAAAGCAGGGTAAATTTCAAACAACGAATGAAATTATTCCTCCTGGTTGCTTTGCTCAACTGATAACAGAGCTGAATGGCGATGACAGCGTGGCTGCAGTCTTTCTAAACAGAACACAAATGAGAGGTTGCATTGATGCAAACTATCCATACCCTGGAGGGGACGAAGAGAAAATTGGCTATCAAATTGTTTCAAAGATGGAGAATGACACTTTCAAAGTAAGGGTATGCCAGAGTGTAGAGGGAAGTCTGAAAGAATTTTGTGGTAAAATCATTATAAGATTTGTCATGCGCGAATACTGGAACGAGGAAGAGACCCTCTGTGTGCTCTCAATTGAAAAGCTCGGAGAATTTTAGCCGGACAGTAATTTGAGCAAAGCACATCAAAATCAAACAATGGGTAAGCGGAAATTCATTAAAATGAAAATCAGGTTGGAAAGTTAGGTTAAGCCAATGTGCAAAGCAGAGAAATATGTGCGGGCATGGTCTCTAGGTTATAAAGGAGATTTCTCAACTGAAAGAAATCTGACGAAATCAGTCAATTTAGCCAATGACTTGTTCCGTACATTCAAGTGAATTGAAGCAGTTGATGGTACAAATTAGCACAAAAATCTGCAGAAATTAAGGCTGATAATAGTCAGTTTCTCACCATCTTAATCCTAATTTACTTAACCCCTATTTCTTCTCATAATTGCTGTGAATAGATTTTTATTGAGTAAGATATCTGGGACAATTTAACCAGAAACTCTTCCATTCTTTTCTCATTTTCTAAATAAAATTAGACGGATACTACTGATTGACTTCTTGATAATATTCATAGACGAATTGGGCGCCGGCCGGATAAATTGGAGAGTTTGTTGTGGGATATGGAAGTTCAGAAACAATATGGGCCCACACTAGTTTTTTTTGTAGTAAGCAAGGTTAGATCGCTAGTATCAGCACCAGGAACTTAGCTGACAAAAATGGAAGAACATAATAATGCCTGGAAGTTAATATTGAGAGATAAAGATTTCTCTCTAGTAGATAAGCTCAATCATCCTAAGTATCGTGACATAGACAATTCATTTGGTGTAGATATGAACCTTAAAAAGAATAAATCAACGCTTTTTGATTACATTACATTTTTTTGTTAGGGCTTAGTCTCAATATTTACGAAGATGAAAAGCAGTTATATTATGAGCAATACCAAAGATATAAAGATTCAGATGTTTTTATGCTAGCAAAACATCTCTTTGTCTATGAAGGCAAAAAATATAACCAGCAGAAATATAGTTTTTGAAAATCTAGACTACGCCCCCAGCGAAAAGCAGCACTGGAACTGGGAAGACGACGAGTGATTTGATTGTGGGTACCCAACCAGCTTTTTAGGAATGGTTTTTATCTTCGGCAAAATAATTTTCCATCACCCACTCCAACTGTTCATCACCTGCTTGGCCTTCAAAAGATTTCTTGATGCACCCATTGTCTCGCAACCAATTGAGCTTTAACTCCGTATAATTTTCCCATTCTGGTTTGAACTGATGTGGATCATCAAATGCGCCTAGAATAATTCCGGCACCTCCCATGCTATAAGCATCAGCTTCTACGTTGATCATTGTTCCACATTCGGGACAGAAGTAGTGACGTACAGGTAGACCACTCTCACCTTTGGCCACGTATTCAGAAGTTTCTCCCCTAAATTGAACGTTGGCGCTATCATCAAATATTACGAAAACAGCCATTGTTCCAAGGAGTCTTCGACAGCGCATGCAATTACATTGAAAGACCATCCAAGGATCTGCTTCTGCTTGAAAACGCACTTTCCCGCAATGGCAACCACCTTGATGCTTGATCATAGAATCTCCGCATTGATGTGTTGTTTGTTTTACCTCGAACTGAATAGTTCCTGTTGGATGCGAAATCTACCGAGATAAATCACACCACAGTCATATGAAGTCAAGAACAGAAATCCCTGAACAAGCTTCATGATGATGGAAGGGAAACCAAGATCGATGGGGTACTTGCTGGATACTATTCACAGCAGAATTGAGAGAAGACCGGATGTATTGGAGAGTGTACTGTGGGATGCTGAAGGCCAGAAATTATCAGGGCCAGCACCGGTTGGATTTGTTGTTAGTGAGATTAAATCACGGATAAGAGCATGAGGAGATAAAATGAGCAAAGTTGAAGAATACTTTACAACATCAAGCTTTTCTGCAAACTCTTCATCTCCTAAAGCATCTACCAGTACAACCAATATCATTTAGTCAACAATTGAGATTTCCGCTCCCATGTTGGAGTGAAGACCACAGTTGTAGTAGAGAGAGTTTGGGGCAGCTTGGGGAATGACAATGGTTAAAATACCGCTTGTAGTTTGGCTATTAGTAACCCCACTTGTATATTCATCAGAGTAACCGCCACCAGTCGAACTTGTCCCTAAATAAAGTGGATGACTATTAGTAGAGGGATCTTGAGCATCAAAGCTATATGTATAGCCTCTTCTCAGAGTCAGGGTTTGCCCTTGAACACTATCAAGAGAATATTTCCCGGCTGAAACTGTGACTGCAAAGGCAGTATTATTGTCGCTAGCAGATGAACTTCCGGAGTTACCCCCACTCGTTTTGGTTTCAGTGTAAGAGTCATCATCTTCATCTTTAGAAAATAAGCCGCATCCAGCTAGCAAAAATAAGCTGGCAAGGACTAAGTATTTCGAAATCATCACTACCTATTAATTGAGGACAATGGCTATAGCAATCAACCAAATGAAAAGGCTTCTTCCATCTTTCTTCACGCTAGTGTTTTGGGTTGGATTAATAAGCCTGAATGCGTTTTCTGGACTTGCTGTAGCGAGAAACCAGCACAAGCCAGAGATTCTATTCAGCATCTGTGTGTGAGGTGTCAACTAATCGACTTAATTTCTAATAACACCTATAACATATCCAAATCTATGGGTCAAATAGGAGTCTGAACGTCATCCATTATCAGTACTGATACGGACCCAAGATAAGCTCGCAGGGGTGGGGCTAGAAGCTTTAGCTGAATGAGGCACTGCTGCCACATTAATCACAACTGGAAGCAGAAAACTGGCAACAACGCAAACAAGAATTCCCAGACAGAGACACAGACACAAAGATCGATTGCCCCTACCTTCTACCCAATATCATCGAGGTAGTGCTGCTGCATACGTGGTGACTCTTCCTGATCCTTTCACTATTTGATTGCTTCGTTATTCTAAATCTGTGAGAAAGTAAGTTGTGTTAATAAGTAGTCCTGCAAAAGGCTCGATTAAATTTCTAATTTTTTTTAAGGAAAACAATGGCTAAAAGTGATCTGATTCATGTTCAAGTAGAAGGTAATGTTTTTGAAGGTAAAGCTAATGAGCTCGCTAAATTACTGGAGGAAGGTGGGAAAACTGTAGATGCTCAGTGTAATGCTGACTTATGGAAATGGAGTATCAGTAGCAATAACAAATTGATTATTAATGAAATCTTTAGAAGTAATGAAGCCTGGCTAGGCCATATTGAAGGTTTTTTCCAACCTAACGGAGATGAAATATTATAATTATTTGGTTTTGAAAGAGTTCAAGTATGTGGACCTGTAAGTGATGGTATGAAAGAAATGGCAAAGGAAATGCCTTTTACTTTTGAATTGTATGACCATCTTCATGATGGGCGTTTCGGCAAACTTAAATGAGTTAAAATGAGCTAGTGCCTGTCATCAAAATTCATCGGATGGATCATTGAGGTACTGAGAACGACAATGACGATCACCTAGGCGCAGGACATAGTCGAGGAGCTGAAAATGCTGCGATCAGAGATTATCGCAAATAGTCAAAAGATCAGAATTTTGGCAGAACTGCTGGGAATGGGGGATCGATTTGACCAGGCACTGCTGGAACATCAGTCAAACCAGGAAGCAGATACCAGTGAACGACAGCAACGCAGACAAGCATTCCTGAGTGATCCAGACACAAAGATTGATTAATCCAACCCCCCGTACCCACCAGATTGCAGAGGTAGTCTGGTGCAGCCGTGGTGACCTCCCGACCTTAATCCCGCATCCACATGATGCTGAATCCAGTCAAGTCTTGCTGACCAGCTTTCTGTAGTTCCTCTTGTGTTGTGTAATGTGTGTTGACTGATCCCAGCAAGGGCATCGTGAGCAATTGAACTACTCTATTGATTGGCCACTGATTTCAGGGAATATTTGACCCTGCTAGCACCGTTGTTACATCACACACCTGCACAAGGCAGGTAGTGCTCAGAGGTTGCCTGACCCCAGCTGGATTAAGATTCTTGATGTTTGTGAATTACAGTGGTGCAACCGAAAGAAGTCTCTCCAGAACAACCAGAAAGACCCACAAGACAACGACACTGACTACCCAAAGAAAACAGTTCCGGTCTTCGCTGAACGTTTCCACATCGCCTCCTGCTGTTTGTTGATTCGGTAAAATTGACTGAACCCACAATTGGAGTATATCAACTAGAGTTGCGATATTGGAGGATAACTGGGGGAGGTAGGGTGTGTCAGTTGGTAGTGGATGGTCAGGCAATTGGTCGATTCCACATTCGTAGAAATCAAATCTCGGATACCAGTTTAAGGAGATAGAGAATGGCTAGAGCGGCAGAGTTTGAAAAGGCTTGGAGGCTGGCATATACCAAAACGGACTATTCTTTGCTCGAATCCTTTCTTTACCCGGATTATCAGATGTACGATCATAGAATGGGGATGATTGTTGATTTTGAAACTGAGAAATCTTTGATTGGGACCCTCTCTCCTTTTCTAACTATGGGACCGTGGAAGATTCTCTATGAAAAAGAGGACGTTTATGCTGCGAGGCAGTTCTCCAAATACAAAGAGAAGTAACCACGATACTTGGCAATCATAGGGACAGCAAACCTCCAGAATGGAAAGCTGATCTATGCTGAAATTGTTATTGAGGTTCTGGACTTTGCCCCTAGCGAGGGTCAGGAATGGGACTGGGAAAATTATGAGTGATCCAAGCCTGCTTCAGATCACTCATAGTCTTTATTTGATTTAACAAAAAAATGAGAGATTTTTATATAATCTAGTAAGTTTCCAATCAATCTCCTAGTTTTTGCCCAGTTTTCTCCCAAGCCTGTAAAAATTTTTGAACGACTAAATCAGTCATTGGATGTTCAAAGAGTTGCCAAAGAATATTCGGTGGTACCGTCGCCACATCAGCGCCCAAGCGCGCAGCTTCCAACAAGTGGCCTATACCTCTCACTGAGGCTGTTAAAATTTCTGTTTCAAAGGCAAAATTGTCATATATCAATCGAATGTCCTGAATTAACTGCATCCCATTGGCACCAACATCATCCGATCGACCAACAAATGGGCTGATAAACGTTGCACCAGCTTTAGCTGCTAGTAGGGCCTGACCAGCACTAAAACAAGCTGTCACATTCACTGCAATTCCCTTTTCGCTCAAAATCCTAGTAGCCTTTACGCCTTCGGTTGTTACAGGGACTTTTACAGTTAGATTATTAGCAATCTCACTCAACCACAGTCCTTCTCTTACCATTCCCTCTGAATCAGTTGCAACAGCTTCACCAGAAACTGGCCCATCAACAATATCACAAATTTCAGCAAGCAATTCCCTGATGGGCCGACCTGACTTAGCAACTATAGTTGGGTTGGTAGTCACCCCATCAACGATACCGATATCATTCAGTTTTTTTATTTCAGTTACATCAGCAGTATCGACAAAGAATTTCATTGATTAGCCTTAAAGAAAATTGAAAGTAAAAAGTGAGTTATTTATCCTTAATTACTTGCGCAACAATATTAAATCGAAGGAATTATGTGTTTTCTTCCTTTGAAAAAATTCTAAAGCAACTAAGCTTCCTAATGAGCTTAGTTGCTTTATTGATCTTATAGATTGTACTTGAGGTCAAGAAGCAAATAACAATCATTAATTTAAATTCTGTAGTTTTCAGGTGAATTTTTGTAAATGAGTAATTTTTATTCCCACAGCCTTTTATGCTTTTTGTGCTCAATTCTTAGGGTACCAAATAAGAAGATTTTGACAAGTCTAAAGATAATAACTAGTGCATTGATTGCAAGCTGATTGAAACACCTCTTTTGGTTTATTCCTAAATGGATCAAACCTACAAGCTGCCGAATTACATTTTGCAAACTAAGAAAATGTTAGATTACGTGATGCTCACTTGGGTTTTGCATGTACGCAGGGAACTTATATGATTTGAGCCCACTTGGTTGGCACAAATTTAATTGACAGAGATCTCAGTTGAGCAAATTTACAAAGTGCTAATTTGACTGGATATGTGATGCTAGGTATGGATCTGCGTGCAGCTATTCTAACATGTACCAACCTCCAGGAAGTCAATTTCCGAAATGCTCGACTCGAAAGACCAGTGCGAGGGAAGCAGAATTAGGATTTCTGATCTAATCGGTGCCAAATTCTGTAACACAATTATGCCCAACGGAGATACAGCAATTAAAGATTGTTCATACTCATTTCTACTGCTAAAGCTTTGAAATATCCAGTGGAAAAGCCCATCTTCAGAATATCCCAATTATGATCACTATTTTAAATGAGAATGACGAAAGCAGAAACAAATGAAAGAGTTTAGCGTTTCTGATACAAGAGGGACTTCTCTCTTATAGATGAAATTTACCACCCTGAATATTCAACTTTTGCGGACACTCCAGGCATTACAGCAAATCTTGAGGACGAAAAAACCGTGGTTTTATCCCCAAGCGGTTCGCTCAGTTTTAGTCCTTGTAAGTGTATTTCTGAGAGTGAAGGTCTATTGCGTATCTGAGCTTAGAGCATTTTCAGATAGGCAGAATTTATTCCTTTACCACAGAAGCAGTCTATAAAGAGGGAAGAACCAGTACTCAAAAGACCATTTCAAAAGAACTAAATAATGATCTCAGCAAAGTTTAGGGCTGGAACTGGCAAGACAACGAGTGATTATCAAGCGCTGGGGGCACTGCACTGTCGTAGAAATCAGATCACAGGCACTGACATCAGATGTTTAAAGCTAAAACGTTGATCATTTTTAATCAAGTTTTGCAACAATTTGTTTGGGCATGGAAGTAATAATCAATGATACTTGTGATTTTAGCAATTGTTAAAAATTAGGAGCGAGATCTCCAATTGATGCTGCTAGAGGATCAGCATTAACTTTTTTATCTTTCATTTTTGAATCGGGTACAGGCGTATCAAATTGATAGTCTTGATCGAATTTTTGCACTCTCCAAGTTTCAATCATTTCTTTCCAAGCACCAAATAATGTTCTTGGTTCAGGCATGTCAAATTTTATTTCCTCATGCAATTTTTCTAAGTTGTAGCACGGAACTCCTGCAAACATATGATGTTCGATGTGCCAATTCATGTGCCAATATAAGAAGGATAAAATTGGGTTCAAGGTAATGGTTCTAGTATTTTTCCTGAAATCAGGCACGTTATTTTGTAGACCACAGTGTTGAGTTAGACCAACAAAATATGCAGCCCAATTTGCCATAAAAGAGCTGAGTGTAATCACGATAAAAAGCCACCAGTGTCCAGAGATAATTGAAATCATAAAGATACTACTGTGAAAAAGAAGTAGTATTCTAGACCAAATTATTGATTTTCGATGTTGCAAAGGTTGATCATTATGCAATGCCTGCAACCATTCTTGACATGGAATTTCTGTAGATCCAATCCTACCAAAAGAAGAAAGCCCTGTTAAATATACTGTGGAGAAAAACCCACCTTTGCTAAATACTCGATCAGGTTTTGAGAAGAGGTTTAGTGTAAAGATTTGAAATAGTGTAGTAAGTGAAAGAGAGGGTTGAAGTGGTAACAAATTTTCTCTATCAACTGCAGGATACATGGTGTACCGATGATGATATGTGTGACTTGAAGCGTAATCGTAGGGATCCCACCAACTAATCAGACTGTATAGGTACAGAAAAAACTTATTGTAAAATTTAGTACGAAATACAGTACCATGTGCCAGTTCATGAGGTGCTACACCCGACAAAAAACTGCTCACAGTACCATGTACAAATAACATTGCTAAAAAAGCATACCAGATGCTGTTGCGCCAGAAAATATAGACCAGACCACCTGTCATCAAAAATATAGCTAGATGTCCACCTGCTTGAATAAGACCCTTTTTGTCACTTTTCAAACATAATTTTCTCAGAACCTCTTTTTCAATTGGACACCTGTACCAATCCGGACGAATCCCTTTTTTTATTTCTGAAAGTGTTGTCATTTTATTTCTCATTAAAGTTTACTTATTTTTAGTTTGATTCTTAATTATTTTTTTACAGCTTTGTATGTCAAAAAATTCAAATTAAAATAGTAAATTGCCATCAATAACAAGACAATTCTTTTATTGAATTGAATCATGCATTTAACCTTCTTACACTTGCAAATTTGGAGTTGGCTTAGTTACGTCGTTTAGACAAATGAAGTAATCTCTAAGATTTGGAGAACTAACGATGCAATGT
>JACLAC010018476.1_pt1 | contig 37192 bp, 29 predicted proteins | sample 8027881 | NCBI WGS metagenome assembly JACLAC01 (sample SAMN15725517, study PRJNA655200) | protist metagenome | isolation source: fluorescence activated cell sorting (FACS) single amplified genomes of... | place: Spain: Blaines Bay Microbial Observatory, Mediterranean Sea | collected 2016-01-19 | reverse complement strand
ATTGGCCGGAAGGATTTCGAAATCACCAATATTATTCCGATTACGATGCAGGCGGCGAGGGGATACCCAGCTTGGGTAATTGTTCAAATACAAACTGATGTTGGAATTGAAGGAATTGGGGAAGGATTTACTTGGTCCGGTCAGGCTGAATTTATCGCCGATTATATCAAATCACTAGGGGAAAAAATTTTAGGTTCGAGAATAACTGATATTCAGACTTTTAGAGATAGGTTTCCAACCAAAGAGGAGAATCGAAACTGGAGTGCAGCAGTTTCGGCTGTTGAAATTGCGCTTTGGGACATTTTGGGTAAAGTTACAAGTCGACCGATCTACCAATTACTGGGTGGAAAAGTTCGGGACAAAATACCACTTTATGCTGATCATGGTATCTTCAGTGGAGCTCGCGATTGGGAGGAATGTATTGATCGTATCTTAAAGACCAAAGATAATGGATTTACCATGTTTAAATGGGACCCGTTCACTGGTGGATGGACACCTACATCGTGTAGTCTAAAAGATCAAATCAAGAAAATAGAAATGGTACGTAGCGCCGTTGGTTCAGAATATCAAATCGCGATTGATGCTCATAACCGTTTTTCTGTGAAAGGGGCTATTATGGCCGCAAAGGCAATGGAATCTTATGATATCCTTTTTTTTTGAAGCACCAACAGTCGATGATACAAGACTCCTGAAAGAAGTGGCTGATGCTACGCATATACCTCTCGCAACAGGAGAACTTACCTGTACCATTGAACAATCGAAAGATCTATTTGAAAGTGGTTCGCTAGGACTTTTTCAGCCGGAAGTAGGGACTAACGGTGGCATCTTAGCTACGATTGAAATGGCTGATTTGGCCGACCAATATCATTTAAAAATTGCCACCCATAATTGGTGTGGACCAGTAATTACGCGAGCAGCCTCACATGCTTGTGCTGTCATACCAAATTTATTATTTCAAGAATACGCCGGAGGTGCTGCAATTGATAGTTGGGAGAATGAATTGCTCATACCAGAGACAAAAATAGAAAATGGTCATCTAATTTTACCTGATTTGCCGGGTTTAGGTTTTGAGCTTAACAAAGATTTGTTAGACCAAAAAAGGATTAGTTGATTTTGTACATCCAAACGACTGTGTCGTTCTTCAAATGTAGTCTTATTACATGTAACGTCGAAGAATTCAGCCGTCTTTCTATTGCAATGACCGATATAAAAGAAAGTTAATTGTCGCTATCGTACGTTTATGACCACATATTTTGGAAACAGGTAGGAAGATGGACTATAAAAAGATCATTAATTCAAAGTGGACAGCTGTTAATGTAAAAAACCGTGAAAAGCATTTTCTTGTAGTTGAAAAAATAAAAAAGAATGATCCGCATGGAATTCTAGTTGACTATCTACAAATTGAAGCTGTATTAACCAAGAAGATATATCAGATACCGATGGAACAGATAAAAGATAAAAGCAAGTGGATAGTGGGTTGGCAAACAGATTAAGAGCCAAAGTGATTATGAGCTTATCCATTTTTTGAAAACAAAATTCTACCACTACGGAATGGGTAAGTATCTCTAATCTAGTCTGTGTCTTCTCGATTAAAGTTAAAGCAGAATTTTATTTTGTATTTCTTCATATAATAAAATTCCCACTTGGTGGTAAAGAAGAGTGTACTAATCGTATAATTTTTTCTAATGAACACAAAAACGTTTTTTTTCAAATTAGTATTGCTCAGTTTTTATCTTTTTAGAATTGGTAAAGATCGAATCTGCGCAGATGTTAATCTGCCATCAATCTTTAGCAACAATATGGTGCTTCAAAGGAATCAAATCAACCGAATTTGGGGGGCTGCAGAAGTGGGCGAAAAAATTTCCGTTTCAATAGCCCGGCAAAACCATATTACTAGAGCAAACAAAGATGGGAATTGGCAGGTAGAAATCAATCCTATGCCTAGTAGTAAAGTAGAATATACTCTCACTGTTGAGGGACAGAACCGGATTGAGATAGAGGACGTATTGGTAGGCGAAGTCTGGCTGTGCTCGGGACAGTCAAATATGGAATGGCCAGTTTCAGCTACATATGACTCAGACATAGAAAAAATTATTTCATGGAACCCATATATCCGACTAATTTCAGTTCCTAAGCATGGCACTCAAGAAGCACAAACTGACTTCGAAGGAGAGTGGAATAAAGCAACACCTAAATTCGTTATGGATTTTTCAGCTGTCGGTTTTTTCTTTGGTAGAATTTTACACCAATCTTTGGATGTCCCTGTTGGTTTAATTGATAATTCTTGGGGAGGTTCTGCAGCAGAAGCTTGGATGTCTCGAAATGTACTGGAAGGCATTGGTGCAGCTGAGCCATATTTGGAAAAATGGTCTGGAATTGAACAAAATTATGACCATGACGAGGTTCTGTCAGAATTCAATATAAAACTACATGAGTGGGAAAAAACATCAAAATTAGCTAGAGGAAATAATCAGAATTCATCGGGCAGGCCACGGAAACCTCGAAACCCTTTAGTTGGTCAGCATCGACCATCTAATCTGTATAATGGTGTACTAAAACCGATCATTGGTTATGGAATTAGGGGAGTTATATGGTATCAAGGCGAAAGCAATACAGGGCGAGCCAAAGCTTACCGCGATCTCTTCCCATCATTGATAGAAAGTTGGCGTCATGAGTGGGGGCAGGGTCATTTCCCATTCTACTGGGTGCAGTTGGCTGATTTTCAAGAAGAAAATGTACGACCAGAAAATCATGGTTGGGCCGAATTAAGAGAAGCACAAACGATGACACTAGATCGATTAGATAATACCGGCCAAGCGGTAACTGTAAATATTGGAGAGGGAAGAGATATTCATCCAAGAAATAAGCTAACTGTGGCTAAACGTTTGGCCCGTTGGGCGTTAGCCAATGATTATGGATTTAGTATTGACTATCAAAGCCCTAGATTCCAGCGAATGGAGGTGCAGCGTAATAAGTTGCTTCTAACTTTCAATCACGTTGGTCAAGGGTTATATAGCTTCGATACTAGAGAACCTAGAGGTTTTTCTATTTGTGGTGAAGATGGGGTGTTCGTTTGGGCTCAAGCAAAAATAGTTGATAAAAGCCAAGTACTAGTTTGGGCTAAAAGCGTATTATCACCTACCCATGTCAGATATGCATGGGCCGCTAATCCGGTTTGTAACATAATGAGCCGTTCAGGGCTACCTTTGACACCATTTAGAACAGACGATTTTCCAATGCTTACTCTAGGCAGATAGAACCCAAATTTGTAAGCTATTACCCCGTTTAAATTTTTCCGTTCTTTGCTCCAATTGACTTTCTCGGCAGTCTAAATATATATTTTCACCCAAACAATCATCAGAGTAATTTGACAGGCTGCAGTCGTCCCAAATTGCAGTTATAAGAATTACTGTGTAACGACAAGTGAATAACTTATCTAAATGATAGTGGTATCGTTTGAATTCGCTTATGCCAACTAAGTGTTCTTGTATTAGTTTTGATCGATTTTCTCATTGATTTTTTCAACTTCTTGTTTTAATTCTCTGACCATTAACATCATAGTTTCGGAGTAGGATTTGTATGTTTCAATTTCCTTCTTATCTTTGCTTCTAACCCAAAACAGATAACCAATTAGTAGTGCAAGAAGTATGTATTGTAATGTATCCATTAATTAATTCTCGTTTGACTCAGTTTTCTGTACACACAGATACTCCTCATTTTTGTTTCATTGAAATGCCGGCGTATTTATTTGATAAACAGAAAGATTAGTAAAATTCTTTATAGTTTAAAATCGTGACAAGTGTAACCTGTTTTTGAGTTAAATTTCGTTTCTCTTGGAAATTTTTCCGTGTTTAGTCCCCTTAATAGGTTTACCAACTGAGTTGTGCAAAAGCTTTAGTGGCAAATATTTTCTATCCTCATTTTCTTCGATGGTCAGCGAAGGTGTTGTATTAATTCTGATAAGATAAAAGGATTAAGATGCTCTGAGAAGATTATTTAATATTTGGTTGAATATAGGTGGCGAGATAACCGTAGAAGGCTTTTGATTGTCTAAATAACCTTAGCTCAAAATTCATTCTATTTTAGTTGAATTATGAATTTTGCTATCTCATCTAGTCAATTTTGGCCTCCATACAGGATTTGTATTACGGATTAATCACTACAAACCTTGAATTATAGATCCTAGATTTTGTCCAGATGGATTTTAATTAGGAAGAGAAATAGCGGTATACTGGGGGAATTAACTCTTATTTAGACACCTTTTTCTTATGAATCGCACAGTGGGCATAGTTTAGATTTACACTTGCCAGAATACAAAACTCGCTAAGAATAAACGCGTGGCAGATTTGAATCAAGAGAGATAAATTAATTATGAATGTTAGCCAAATTTTTGAAAATATCAGTCAATTACTCTATATACGTGGTGACAAATCGTACCGAGTACAATCGTACCAGAGAGTTGCAGACATCATTGGACAACTCACTCATTCAATAGAAACAGAAAACGAGATATCTTACCTTTCTGAAATGTTAGAAACAGGTCAACTGCGAACGATAAAAGGTATTGGTGATTCAGCCATTAGTGTGATCACAGACCTTCTGCAAAATGGAACTAGTAACCTATATGAAGAACTAAAACTAGAAGTTGGTACAGAAGTTTTGGAGCTATTGAAGGTACGTGGAATCGGAATCAAAATGGCAACACAACTGTATCGACACGCTAAGATTCACTCACTATCTGATTTGAGATTAGCTCTTAGCAGTAATCGCCTGAAAGAAATTAAAGGCCTAGGAACTAGAAAAATTCAGTCAATAGAAACAAGTTTAAATTATTTGGAAATTGTAAGGAACTTACGACCTCTAGGAATTATCCGACCCATTGCAGATCGGATTGTTAGTCAATTGAAGGATCAACCTGGTATTGAAAGGATTGAGATTACTGGAGAGGTTAGACGTGGCGAGGAAATGGTCAGTCAATTAGAACTACTTCTCATTGGTTCACCAGATAATGTAGCCCGAGTTTTAAAAGATCATCTCAAAGACCAAGTGATTAATGCGACAAATATTTCAGGTACAATCAATCAATTCCCCGTCGTTATCCATTTTACAAATTTGACGTCTATGGCTTGGGATTGGATAGTAACCACGGGAACAGAAGATCATGTTCAACAACTATCTATGCCTGGATCTGATTTGTCAACTGAGCGGGAAATTTACTTGCTTTCAGGCTTGCCATATATTGCTCCAGAATTAAGGCGAACGACAGAATTCGCTAATCCAATTGAGGATAAGTTGCCACATCTCGTAGAATTGACTGATATTCATTCAGATCTTCATATGCACACAAATTGGAGTGATGGATTAAATACCATTCAAGAAATGGTCAATCAAGCAAAATTCTTAGGTTACAGCCATATTTCTATAACTGATCATTCTAAGAGCTCAGTAGTAGCAAATGGTTTAGATCCCAACCGATTGCGAAAACAGATTGAAGAAGTAAGAATCGTAAATAATAGGACAGATGGGATTACCGTGTTCGCAGGATCGGAAGTGGATATTCTGAAAAATGGTGATCTCGATTATGATGACGAATTGTTAGCAGAGTTAGATATAGTGATTGCTAGCATTCATTCAAACTTTGAATTGAGCGAATCTCAGATGACCCAAAGGATTATTCGCGCCATTGAGAATCCGTTTACTATGATGATTGGCCACCCAACTGGGCGTTTACTTGGTTCACGTCCAGGCTATGCCTTTGATCTGTCTGCAATCTTAGATGTAGCTGCTGACTGTGAAGTTGCACTTGAGATTAATGCCTCAATTAACCGACTTGACTTGGAACCTGATTCGGTGATACTTGCTAAGCAGAAAGGTGTCCAACTATCAGTAAATACTGATGCTCACTCATTACCAGATCTGCAACAAATGAAATGGGGTATTACTGTTGCCCGAAGAGGTTGGTTAGAACCATCCGATATTATCAATACTCTGACCTTGGACCAATTTGTCGATTGGAAAAATGGCAGGCAACAATCACTAGAGTAATTTATATTTTTAATTTTCAAGATGGCACGTCTCCAAATAACCAGACCAAATAATTAATTTAATAAATCGTCTAGGACAAGTTGGTGTTAACTGCGTGGACGTATGTTTAAGTCGAAGGATTGCCAATAATACTTCAGTGGATCATTTTGGTCCCAATTAGCGTAGAGTTGTTCCCAGTCAGCCCAGCCCCAATGAGGAGTCAATGCAGATGCTTCTACTGGATCACTGATAGCTTGGTATCGGGCACTAGTAGAAAGACGAATCGTATTTGGCGTTACATTATCTCGTCCTTGATGAACAGTCAAGCTGTGAAAAATAAGTACATCGCCACATACAAGGGGGTTCCAATGCCAGACTGTTTCGTCATCTAACAATTGACCACAGGTCAGCAGGCTGCTGTCGAGATAGCCTAGCTGGTTGGATCCACAAGCAATCGCTAATCCTCCTAGTTCTGAGTCAATATTACCTAGTGGAATCCACACCGTCCAAGTGTTTGTAGTACCACGTACTGGATGGAAGTCTTGGTGTGGTTCTGTAGTATGATCATATCGACCTGGAAACAGAACATGACAAATATGACGCGGATGGACAAACGAAGGTTGTCCGATGAGCGATTCGATCAGTCCCGTCAATATGTGATGATGAGGAAAAGCATTGAAACACCTCAGGCTAAGGATATCATTGTAAAATTTCTTTAGTTCAGGTCGAGTTGGTTTATCGTACTCTAAATCAACATATACTCCTTCTTTTCGAATGCCCTCGGCTATATTGATATCTTCCCTGAGTAATCCATGACATTCTGCAACTTGTAGTACTTCGCGGCGAACTGAAAAAACCTCTTCTGCGGGCAATAAGCCAGGGAAATACAGATAACCATTTTCAGTCGCACGGGACTGTAAATTCACATGATCTCCGAGGATATCATTACAATCAACAAATGATTCAACGATTCTCATTTCTTTTGCTCTACTAGCTGTATTGTTATTCATCTAAATATCTAATTCCTAAATATCCTTGCTGTAATAATATAACTCAAAGGACGATACGATGCACACATGACCAAAGACTAGTCAATTACTTATTAATGTTTTTATAGGTTGAATGTTCAGGTTATTCGACCCCTTGCAATCGGCTTACAAAGTGATTTATGATTCGATTACACTTTTTAAATTATATAGGGGAGAATATTTCAATGAACAAGTCAAAAATTAGGATCGCAATGATTGGTGCTGGTGGAATGGCTAATGGTGTTCACTACCCATCACTGGATTCATTTGATGATGTGGAGATTATGGCTGTTTGTGATCTCAATCAAGAACGTTTAAATGCTACGGCCGATAAATACGAGATTGAGAAGCGTTACGAAAATTATGTACAAATGATAGAAGAGATTGACCCTGACGGTGTTTATGTTATCGGGCCTCCACACTATATGTACGATATTTGGACCTGGTGTCTTAATCAAGGGTTAAATGTGTATATTGAAAAACCAATGGGTCTTTCAATTCACCAAGCAAGATCGCTGGCAGAATTGGCAGAAAAAAACAACTGTATCACGCAAGTAAGCTTCCAGCGTAGATCTTGCCCCATGGTTGTAATGCTTCGGGAGAAATGTCTTCAACGTGGTCCTATCACACATGCTATTTGTACGTTCTATAAGAAAGATGGACCTAGCTTTGGCATGAGAGATAGAATGATGGATGATGGCGTACATGCAATTGATACTCTTAGGTGGATGTGTGGAGGAGAAATCGAAAAAATTGATAGTGTTGCAAAATCGGTCCTCTATCATGATATCAATCTGATTATGGCACTTCTCCATTTTGATAATGGGGCTGTTGGAATTTTACAAAACAGCTGGACAAGTGGACGACGTGTTTTTAGAGTGGAGATGCATGCTCCGAATATTTGTGCCGAGGCAGAACATGAAGGAAAAGGGTATCTCTACGCTGATGGAGATTATCATGGAGCAGAATATGATACACGTGAGATAGCTGGAAGTGATCAAAATTTTATCTACGGTGGGTTTCAAGCAAAAAATCGAAACTTTATAGATTGTATTAAGTCGGGTGATCAACCAGAATCAAATTTCTCTGATGCGATCAAGACAATGGAAATTGCAGATAGAATACTCGCCCAAGCTCTGTTAGAAGAGTAAGAAATTAGTTAATTGAGTGTAAGCTCTTTTTAAGAATTTTATTTCTATAGAATGGGGAATGAGTCATTGATAACTCTACACGAGATTGTTTTTTTACAGTATCAATCAAGGAGTTGACAAACATAAAACCTCTTACGTAGCATTATTAGTACAATACAATTGAGCTGATAATGTTTGGGTATATTACTATTGAACGCCTTATCAGAAATGATATTGGCTATATGGTGTTTAACCTGAGGAGTGATCCGATGATTATTTTCACCCGTGTGTTTTTTTGAATTTACTCTTATTTTGTCTAGCTTCTAGCGCTGAAGACCTAATTCCATTTGAGAATAAAAGCTTGGGTTTATGGGGATATAGAAATCAAAAAACAGGCGATATCGTTATTGACACAAAATATGATGAGGTTGGTGGTTTTAGAATTGGTCAGTTGTGGGGCTTTATTAACCTTAAAGGGGAAATGATCATCATACCTAAATTCGAAAAAGTGGGAGAATTCTCCGATGAGTACGTCTGGGTAGAGAACTCAAAAGGTGTTTGCCTATTAGATAAAAATGAAGAAGCTCTTATTTCACTTATTTATGACAAAGTTAAATATGTGAATGATGGAATTCTCGGAATAAAAAACGATAGCAAATGGGGAATGGTCAACTCACTAGGCGAAGAGGTCCTGCCTGCTGTTTATGAACACATAGACGACTTTCATAATGGAATGAACCGTATTGAAAAAATGGGAAATACGGATTCGTTAATCAGAAGGGAAAAATCATTATTCCCGTCAATCTAAATTATGATGATGTTGACCACTTTGACTATGGATTATGTCAAGTCGCGATCGATGATAGATATGGTTCAATTGACAAGACTGGGAGACTAGTTATTCCTTCGTTCTACGATAAATTGTTAGCTATAAACGAAGAGTTAGTCTTGGCTAGAAAAGAAGGAAAATGGGCTTTAGTGGATAAATTAGATTTTACTTCATATCCACCAATGTTTTGAATAAGGTTTGAAAATGAAACTTACTCTGTAACATTTTGAAGCCAAGTTAGTGCGACATCTTGCTGATCTTTCTGAAATCTACAAATATCTTTAGGACAAATGAAACTGAAGTCTCTTTCGTTTATCCATGATTTTTTGGCTTTTGCAATACATCGTTTGACGTCATCTATGTCATTGAAACGATCTTGTTCTGGAGAGTAGATCAGACATTTTCGAGGCGCTATCATACCTATAATGTCATCGTAGTCATACGGAATCATCAATTCTTTTTGATGATACAAACCGATTTTGGGTATGATGGAATGCCATTCCCAGTATCGACGTATGCCTCCGGTTGATTTAATGTCATTATCTGTACGCATCGGAGTGAAGCCAGAAAAGCAGGCAACACCAGATATACGTTCATCAAGCGCGGATGAATAAAGACCTACCATTCCACCGAAAGCAAAACCTAAAACATAAATTTGTGATGGGTCAGTTGTTGGAATGAGGCTGTTTGTAATCCCTTCACCGTTATCTAGAAAGTCCAAAACTTTCCTAACATCATATATGGCTCTACCCATTCGGGACCAGTGTGGGTGTCGATTATAAAAACCGAACGCATTGGATAGATGGTCTCCAAAACCAAACTGATCATACATCACCACTATGTAACCTTCTTTGGCTAACCGGTAATATATCGTTGTTTCCTGAACGCCATATCCTTCGTTACTACCGTGGGAATAGTTCCACGGATGTAGCCAAACAACAGTCGCCCGATATTTGTCCAACTGGGAATCAAAAAAAATATTACCATGCATCTTAGCACCGAAACTAAACGATACCCTACTGATTCCGCCAGGATTCCACCGATCTCTAGACCAGTTAGAAACAGGAAGTTCGTCCTTCTCGATGATGTGATATTTCCCTTCGTCTTCTACCAATGTCGGATGTTGTCCAAGCATCCATTCAATTTTGGTCCTAATCTTTTGCGTTTTTGGTATTATTAGATCGGTTGGATCCTGTTTTGATTTCCAATCATTCCAATCGAATGCGTGGATTAGGACTTCTGAAAATTTATCTTCACTATCTGTTTGTCTTCCGAAGGAGAGATCAAAAAAATCAAGGTTGAAACTGACTTGCTCGTTGGTGACTGGATCATGATTCCCTTTACGATAGCTCAGGCAAATCTTGTTGTCTTGTCCCAAAAAAGTCCAAGCCTTCTTTGCGCTTAAGTAGTTTCGCTCAACACCGAAGGTGGGATCGCATCCATCGTTATAAGCAGTGTCAAGCATCAGGTATCGCGGAGCTATACAAGCTAATAATGAATTACCCTCGATAGGTAATTCGTTTTCTCGTCCATAGAAATCTCTTGAATCATCAATTAACCATGCTTCTGGGCAGTCCTCTCGGGAAATAGATTCCATGAAAGTATGTCGGCCAGAAAACCTATACGAACAGGAGGTAGGAGTTCCTGAACTTCTAGCAACCACACACGTGAATCGTTCGTCAAAAGCTGCCGCATAAATTGCTTGCTTTCCGTACCTCGAGAAACCTGTAATACCCACCGCGTTATTATCAATTCGATGGTTGTATTGTGGATCGAGTAGATAATCTAGGGTTCGGCTGGCTAGCCACGCCTGTATACCCAAAGATGATCCCCAATTTGCTTCTGGGTATTCGTCTCGGAACAATTTCCAAACGTTTTCGTAATTAGGATAATCTTGCTCGCTATGATGTAGGTCGAGACCTGGATAGATACAAACGGTGTAGCCTCTCTTCAACGCTTCCTCACCCCATTTGAGTCTCTGGTAGTAACGGGGTTGAGTTAATAACAGTGGTTTCAATCTTACATCCGAACTTTTTGGTTCCCAAAGGTCAATCTCGAATGATTTTTGATTTGGGGTATCGAATGTCAGTATCACCCGGCGTCGGTATGAACCGTCTATAGTCTTGATTGCCTGACCTACTTTTGCCGAAAGTAATTTTGGGGTCTCTTTGGGAAAATGACCAATGAAGTAGTCACACCATAATGTTCTTATTTCTCTCTGCCGATATTCCCAATCACTCTTTGTATTTACTGGCTGACCATTGAGAAAAGTCATAGTGTCCGGTATATCCGGGGCTACGGATGCGTTTCTCATCTTAAGATCTTCCTTTGATTGTTGATGCTCTAGCGACAATAAGACCGATTAAAGATAATGAATATTGACTCAAAAATCTGAGATTCATATATCACTGATAGCTACCAATATTGTGTCGATGAACAAAAAAATCCCAAGAAAGCATTATGAGTCCTAAGACTTGTAATCTTCGTCTGAAGATTACGAATACCATTATTAAGAATTACCAAATCAATAAAAAAGATATCACTTTTGGATCAATTAGATTTTAGAAGTACTCACTGGTAACTCAGCGATGTATTGATAGTTGGGGTCATCTTTCTGACTATTCAAAATCTCAATAATATGACTCCAAGTCTCAATTAAACCTCGACGGCAATATGGCATGTCATGCTTGATAAGTCGGTGTAGTTTTCCAAGCTTATAGCATGGAACAGCGGCGTACATATGGTGTTCTGTATGGTAGTTCATGTGCCAGTATAAAAACTGCAGGATTGGGTTAAGATATATGGTGCGGCAGCATAAACGAAAGTCTGGCACACGGTCTTGAAGACCTATGTGTTGAGCCATATTACATAGAAATTGCAACCAAGATCCGAAAGTTCTGGGGAAAGTGAACACTAGAGGAATTATCCAGTAACCAAATATCAAAGATGTAGCTGCAACTAGAAGATGACCAATTAATAAAATTCTTTCCCAGTTAGTATAAGCACAACGTCGAGTTTGATCGGTTTCTGGAAATAAAGAAGCAACCCAAGAATTATTAGTATCAATGTAACCGGTAAAATTACGCAACTTATTTCTAATTAAAGAATCAGGGTGCCTGAGGTTTATAATGCCCCACTTCCAAATATTTTTCAGGTCAACTTGCTGAGGTAAAACTACTTCCTGATCGTCGGGTGCATGTAGTGTATACTTATGGTGTTCAGTATGGCTGGCCCAAAACAGATGATGGTTATGCCAACCTAAAAATGAATAAATACGCAGAAAAAATCGATTCAGCCATTGAGTTTTGAATACTGAATTGTGGACCAATTCGTGGAACCCATTAACCAGAAAATGCCAAAAGTGGCCGTTGACAAATACCAGTAACATAATTACATACCAAGGCCAATTAAACGAGGCATAAATAGCTAACCCAGAAGTAGTAGTTAGAACCAATAAAAAGCCGACAGATTGTACGAAACCGAGAAAATCGCTACGCTTATTGAGTTCACGTAAAGCCTCACGTGCCAAAGGGCTTCTATACCACTTCAACCGGGTCTTTTTCGGTGATACATTATAATCTGGTCCTTCAGTCAGTATGTATTGATCGGGCAGTGCATCTTGCCCAGACTCGATCTGTGGTTGATGAATATTTTCATTTTGAAGTGGTTGAACCATGATGGGCTCCGTTGAAGACAGCATAACAGACCAACGATATCTGCCACTTGATTAATACTGGTTCCTTGAAAAACTATCGAGAAAATTATATGAACACTGCTGACATCAGCAGATGCAAAATAGCAATTCTATACCATCTAGTAAATGATTAACATAATGACAACGGAAATCTAGCCTAGTTATTCTAGCAGACCTAAGTATTTTTACAAATATGTTTTTGCAAATATCTCTGATAGACTAAGAGATAATTTTTCTAATTCAACCAGCGACTTTGTAGATGATGAGTTTCGTCTGATAAAGTGCTAGAATCCACTGTCTATTAATGAGTTTTCAATGTTGACTACTTCAAAATTGATCGTCCGATCACTAGCAGGCACCTCAGATAAGAAGGTAAAAAAGTGTAGGAAGGTCAGGAAATGAAGATTTCGATTATCGATATCGGTATTGTTATTAGCTATGTATTATTTGCGATCGGTTTAGCCGCTTATTACTCGAAGCGCGCCAGCAAAAACATCAACGAGTACTTTGTATCAGGTAGGAATTTACCATGGTGGGTTGCTGGTACTTCAATGGTTGCAACTACTTTTGCCGCTGATACGCCACTCGCCATCACCGGAATTATTGCCAAAGATGGGATATCAGGTAATTGTCTTTGGTGGAATGGGGTACTTTCAGGAATGTTATCTACATTCTTATCTGCCCGTTTGTGGCGAAGATCGGGTGTAATTACCGATGTAGAATTAGCAGAGCTACGCTACGATGGTAAAGCCGCCAGTGCTTTACGTGGTTTCAGAGCCTTTTATACTGCCATTCCAATTAATTGTATTACTATGGGGTGGGTTCTCTTAGCCATGCAAAAAATAGTTGTTCTAGTTCTAGGAGTTCCAGACACACCCGGATGGAAGGCGATTTCGGTGCTAATCTGTCTCATTTTCGTCGGTCTATACAGTATGTTGTCAGGTTTCTGGGGTGTAGTAATGACAGATCTAGTTCAGTTCGGGATTGCTATGTTTGGATCAATCACTCTTGCTATCGTTTCGCTTTCAAAAATTGGTGGTATAACCCAATTAAAAGAACAGTTAGCTATTCATTATAGTGACTCGGAGTCATTACTCAATATTTTTCCAGATTTCTCAGTAAAAAGTATCATGCTAACTTTTGGGGTTTATCTCGGAGTTCAATGGTGGTGGGTACATTGCTCAGAGAATGTTTGCCTCTCGCGATGAAAAGCATACTCTACTGGCAACTTTCTGGTTCAATATAGCACATTATACCCTACGTCCTTGGCCATGGATCATTGTTGGACTCGTATTAATGGTAGTTTACCCAAATTTAGAAGATCCAGAAGTTGGTTATCCGATGATAATGCTGAAATATATGCCGGTTGGTTTGTTAGGGATTATGATGACCAGTTTTCTTGCTTCGTTTATGTCGACTATCGATACCCATCTCAATTGGGGATCTTCTTATTTAGTTAACGATTTTTATAAACGATTTATTCGGACTGATGCGGACGATCAAAATTATGTGGGCATTTCTCGGATTTGTGTCTTGATTATTATGGTTTGTGCTGGAGTCATCAGCCTATTTATGGATTCTATTTCCGAGGCATGGAAGTTCTTGATTGCGCTTAACGCCGGTATTGGTCTAGTACAAATTCTTAGGTGGTATTGGTGGAGGATTAACGCTTGGTCAGAAATATCTGCAATGTTTGCCTCTGCAATCACTTCGATTATTGTTTTTTCTTTACCCCTAACTAAGGATAGCTTTGCATTACAAATGCTAATCATTGTCCCAGTATCTACGACGGTTTGGGTGTCTGTAACTCTACTAACCGAACCTGTCAGTGAACAAAGATTACTTGACTTTTATCAGCGAGTTCGTCCTTCTGGTGGTTTTTGGGGGCCAATTACGAGTCAAATTGATCGAGACTTAGAAACAGATCAGCCTGACTCACAAATCGACGGCGGTCAATTGCCAGGGTTAGTGATGTGGATATTAGGTGCCATCTTCATTTACTCTACTCTATTCGCGGTCGGAAAAATTGTTCTTGGTTTTTATTTAGCTGGTATCGTTTCAGCATCAATTTCAATCCTTAGTGGTAGTATTGTGATCTCTACAATTTCAAAGATTGTTCCGCCGGAGAGCACGAACGATACATGAAAACCGAATAAAGAAGTAACCTAGAAACCGATTTCCGTTCATCTTTGACTGATAGCGGTTATTTAAACCACTTATAATGTATAGATTAAGGTTTCCAAACTATTTCTACTATTTTCCAAGATTGCAAAGTTTCGATTGGTGGAAGTACTCCATCTGGTCCGCTCCACGGACCCGAAAAAATATACATAAGGCGTTTTGATCTAAGTGCAGAACAAATGACTTTTCCTGATAATTCCTCGACTCCTGGGAAGCAATTTTTGTTCGTTTGATCGCTATAGATTTGATAGTAGGAGGAACCAAGTTTAGGTCCCAATTCGTTTGCTACATTTTTACTCTTAATTTGTATGCTAAATATATATTGGTGATCATTCGTTGGGTTGATAACTAGTATGTCTTGACCATCCCTTTTAATGCGGAATATAGGGAACTCTTCTCCTTCCGTACTGCTGACATCTTCAACTATATCAAAGTTTGGAAATAACTCCCGTATCTTATCTTTACTGAATTCAGTCTTTGAATCAATGCCTGCCAGGCCCTTTTCAGAAATGGAGAGTACAATCCTTTGATTCGCCGATAAAATCGACCCTTGTTCAATTTTATCCATTTCTACCTTATCTGATTGGAAAACAGGCAAATCCCATTCTGATAGATTAACTTTGGATTCTATTACATGCTGTAATTTTTCTGGCATTCGGCTGAGGAAGTCAAGATTCGTTTTTTTTTCGATTTGATCAATACTAACAACAAAACCTGACAAGGGTTTGTTGTTAGTGTTTCGATTAGGAATTATAAAAGCTACAGCTTTTACCTCAGGCTGATAATTATCAATGATAATCTTGTAATACCAATGTGGTACAGCAATTTTGTTGAGTCCAATAGTATTATGGTTAGGCTGAATAATGGGGCCAGTAATAATATAAAGTTCTTCTTCCTCTAGCACCCACTTTCGAATTTTTTCTTCTAGTACACGCCATATACCACGATTGAAAGATGGTACTTGAGGACTTATATTGGACAAGAAAAAACTCTCCGACATAGATTTATCGGACCAAGCCATATCGGCCGCTGGCGCTAGGTGACCACGATCGTATCCAGATCCCTTGTAATCAGACAAAACGGCAGAACCTGTCTCAATGTAGGGATCCAAACGGTAGTTGTTTGTGCGTTTAGACACCTTATTTTCGACTTCATCTTTAGTCAATTTATAACTGACCCATAAGGGTTGCTCATATGCCTCAGAATACAGAAGTGCATATCCAGTACGGTCGACCAATTGGCCATTTTGAGAGGGAATACCAAGATCTAGATTATCTCTAGACCAACCTAAAAAACTTGTTGTCAGTAGAGAGAAGAAAAATATGACGAAACTACTATTTTTCATTTATTTTCTGGGCGGGAATTATAAAACAAGCAGATAAGAATCGGAACCTATGTAAGAACCTTGGCATGGTTTTATAGCCCTCGATTCTTATTCTAAAATATATCTAAAAAATAAGAATCGGAAGAAGATGTCGTAGATCTACCACAACTTGGGATCGTTGAATTAAATTCTCTTAGGCTAATTTTTGGCTAAAATCTTAAGGCTGTAATTCTAAATACAGGGCAATAATGATCTTATTGACCTGAAAAAATATTAACGAGTCATAATTCGTCTCAGCCTTTTGGTACTTATTTAATTTTCAACAATTTCAACTTCAACTGGATTCGTGTAACATTTATAATAATTTTCGACTTTCGCTTCAGGGGTAATACCCTCGTGTACATATGCACAAAACTGAAGGTGAAAGCTGTCATTTTCTAACTCACTAGGAGGATGGTGCAGAATACTCATTTGTTCCGGAACAGCTATCTCACCGAAAAAACCTGGGTATTCAGGGTTGGCAGGATGATCAAATAAAGCTAGCCCATTGACTCCATCACCCACATTTCCGGCTAGATCGCACCAAGACGCTCGCTGATGATGTACTTCAGATCTGCCCAATTGGCCGGATGAATTTTCGACATGTCCTTGTTCGGGAATTTTCATAGATGGGTTTAATCGTGCAACAAAAAGGAACTGTCGGTCCCCTATATCAACTGGATACGTAGTTTGATGAGCGATTTCTAAAAACCGTTTTTGATCATCAGCATACCAGGCTCGTACCGTCCTTGTTTCGTTCATGATGATGTCCCCATTTCCTTTAACGTGAATCAAATCCTCAACGAATTCTGCGTAGACTGGGCCTTCAGTCAGCCTAATGAAGCGCTGATGAAGTGTCTTTCCACATGGACCATATGGTGGCTCGTCCCAATCAGACCAAATATTGGCCGACCCACCTTCACCATGACCACCATAAGCTAAATATAATCCAGTATGATGGGGATGATCTTCACCACCCGCTCCTCTGAGAACAGACCCATGATTACCATTTAGAGGCCAAAAATACGGTTTCCAGACACCTAAAAAATTATACCGAGCGAAAACATCATCATCGACGGTGATCAGTAAGTGTGAATTTCGATCGTGAATTTGATACCGATGATCTAATCCAGAAGCACTTCGAGTTGATTCGGTTAGGTGAATAGCGTACCAAGCAGATTCACTGATGGCGAGATTCGACGTCTGCCAAGCTAGATATCGAGTCGATGGTTCAAACTGAGTGGGTATCTCATCTACCAAAGTTTGGCCGGTTGAGGATATTTGTGAAACTGACAATCGAGAAATCCCCTCTTGCCATTCGGGAAAATAGTCATTAGGTTTAAACGTAAAACCAACTAAGTCGTTATGGCGTTCGACTGAACCAGCATTGATTTTGACTACGACAGCATTTTTCGGGTCTTCCATATTAAAGTCCTTTTGAATCTGAAACTGAATTTTAGATAGTAATTACTGCTTTGAATATATCACTAGTAATTGAACGTGAGTTAGCGTACTTATAATCTTATTTAATTTAACTTCCTTCTTTTTATAAAGCCAGCCAAATTAAGAATTAACTCCCAAACCGATGTTTTCACAATGGTTGGCCCAAAATGGTAGAGGTCAGGCTATAACGTGATAGTCGCAATTCTGAACAAATGCTTCTAGGATTTATGGAGCCAAGTAAGGGAGATATGCAAAAAATACTGATTAATCAGTATAGAAGAAACTACCAACTTTTCCTAAGCATGTAAAACAGAAAATTCCTACAATACTGATGAAAAATATTGCACTTGTATAGTCAAAACCTTCTACATTAAGTTTTAAGACCTTTATCGATAAGTCTTGGTTCCTCGGATATCTTATCAAAGACGGACAGCTGTCATGATAGCGAGTTTGCCGTCCGTTGCCTCATGGCTGAAATTCACAAACCCAATGGATTCTAGTATTCGTTTGTGAACGTCGACCGGAAAGCGCCTCATTTTTTTTGGGTCATCATTTTCAAAAGGAACAATAAAATCAGCATTCAATAGCATTCCGTTTGGTTTAATTAAAGAATAAATCTTTTTATAGGCCAATTCTAGCGCTTCATATCCACCCAAATCGTGTAACGTTTGAAAACTATAGGCTAGATTGAAAAGTGGTAAATTTTCATGCCATGATTCATCATTCAGATTTGATTGATGAAGAGACAGCTTGGTCAAGTGCAAACCCGTGAGTTTCTGTTCTGTGTAACTAATTAGTCCAGGGTTGATATCAACGCCTGTATAACTAATATTAGACAAATTATTAGATTTTAGATGGTCAATCACCAATTGAGCGAGTTGGCCAGTTCCAGGTCCTAATTCTAACAGATGAATTTTTTCCCCTTTGAAACCTTGGAGAAATTTGTCAACAACATCAACTATAGCAGATCTAATTCGGACTCGCTCTGGCCATTTTTGGTCAAGATTTGCCAACCAATCGAGAACCTGATTTTTGTTTTCAAAGTTAGAATAATTCATAGGCTAATCTCTATAGTAGGTGGCTAGCTTTTGGTCGTATTCGGCATGGAAGAGTTTACCAAAAAAAACAATTCAATTGATCTTTACGGACCTTGTTGGCCAGTGGCAATTATAGTACCTGCAGGAGGTAACTGGCCCAATCGATTGGGTAGGTTGTCCTCGACCTGATTGAGCCAGTTGAGAAGTTGATTATGTAAATCGTTTTCGATATTTGAAGCCTCAATACGGCCAGAGAGATTGCTCATTTCATGAGGATCGACTTCGAGATCATATAATTCATTAATATCTTGTGTGTTCCAAATGTATTTGTACCGCTCGTTACAAATAGCACGAATTTCAAAGCTGTATCCATTATATCGGTAATAAACACCATAGGCAATCTGAGGCCAATTTGGTGGTCGTTTTGATGTTCCAATAAGGGATGTCAGATCTCTTCCTAGTGAAGGGATATTCAGTGAAGACTGAGAATCTATCAGCGCGAAAATCGTTTCAGCAATATCGATTAGGGAGACGTAGGCGTCTTGTGTGGCTGGTAATTTTTCTGGTTGACTAATTACCAGAGGTATTCTCCAGACTTCCTCATAAAAGTAAGCACCTTTATCGAAGCGGTTATGCGCACCTTCCATATCACCATGATCAGAAGTGAAGATGACAGTGGTGGAGTTGTAGAGGTTGAGGGCCTCCAATTCATTTATGATAAGACCTAATGCTTCATCGACCATACTAATGTGGGCGTGAGAGTAAGCAATGATGGTTTTCCACTCTTCCTCGTTGAGCATTGAAGTATCCATACATCCCCAGAAAGGCGTAGAATGAAACCAAGGTCGTCCATCGCAATGGTCTTTGAAATTGATTGGGAGTTCGATACGCTCCCGGAGTTCTTCCGCTAGAGCGACATATTCTATTGGGAGATGATGAGGGAAGTGTGGCGGCTGCGAAGAAATTGTCAGAAAAAATGGCTTATGATCTGCCATTTCTTTCCACTGATTGAGAAAATTGATACCTTTTTGTACTTCAGGGAAAGGCCGAAGTCTTTCTTTGCCCTGAGGTATATTACCCCAGAAGGGAGCTCGCCCCTTAATCAGCTCTTTGGTCTGCTGTTCGTAATTCTCGACGCTTTTTTGATAACAATGATCGTTAGTATTTGAATCGTAGGGTTTGCTAGAAAGTTCTATGTTAGCATCAAAACCGTGCGCGCCCCGTTTTTCAGGGTTATTGCTTCCTAGATGCCATTTTCCATAGTAACCAACGTAATATCCATTTTTAGCGGCCTCATTGATCCAACATTTTTGTTCTAAGGACATAGATTCTTGTAGAGAATATCCGACTGATTGATTATCGTAGACACCGTTTTGGTGAGGCCACTTGGCAGTCAGCAAGGTTCCACGAGCGGGACTACAAAGTGGACAAGTAGTGAATGCATTTTTAAATACGGTACCGCCTGAGGCTAATCGGTCAATATTTGGCGTGGGAATATCAGCTCCCAAGAATCCAAACGCCCAGGATGGCCATTGGTCAGTCAGCAGAAATAGAATGTTTTTCACCTCGTTAAGCTTCCTTTTTTAATTTTTAACAGAGCAAGTACCCTACACTTATTACCCTGAATGCCAACTCCCGCTGGTTGGACCTCTGTTATTAATAGACTGCTTTTTACTATTTAGAAACATAAATCAGCCATAGAATCTAAAAGCCTAAAAGTTGAGATACTTCAGCGCGTCCCTTCTCAATCTTATCTCGATTCAAACCAAGTTGTAATGATTGATTAATAACATCAATAGTATCAACAGATGTTGAGACCAAATCTGGTGCTTTAATACCATCGTGAGATTGAGCTTTGATGTCAATTCCATGTTCAAGTAAAAGTTGGACTGACTTAGATCGACCCAAAAAAACTGCACCGTGCAAAGCCGTTCCACCATCTTTGTTTCTGGCGTTGATGTCGACGCCTTGTTTAAGTAAAAATTTAACCATTTTGGATTTTCCGGTGGCAGCAGCAATCGATAGTGGAGTGAGACCAAAGAAAACTGTATTCTGATCGTTAATATCGATTTGGTTTAAGTGTATTTTGACTGATTTGATGTTACCATTGGCGATCGCCGTCCAAAATGATCTTTTATCAAGTGGTTGAATCCACCAAGACGGATCTACTAAATCTTCTTTCCATTCTGGCATTCCATTAGCAATTTCTGTGATGACCTCACCTTTACGATCCTTGATAAACTGCCTTCGATTTTCTAATGATTGAATAAATCTGTGGGCTGACTGTATTTTCCTGCCACTATCTTTACTTTTTTTGTCATTTTTATCACTTTTGCCGATTTCACCATTTTCTAATTCTTTTTCTGCTAGACTTTTGGTAATCATTTCTTTGATGACCAAAAGGTCAACCCCAAATTCTGAGGAGAGGTGCCTGATTTTTTCACTATCTAGAGCTTCCTGGCGTTCCTGATCTGAAAGTCCTTTCATCCAATTAATTAATCCTCTAGTTTCTTCCTTTATAAGATCGTCAATTGTTTCCTGAGTTAGATAAGGCTTAATTAAGGTCTCTATTCTTTCTGTCTCCTGTAATAAATCTTTTTCATCCCAGTACTGATCCAAAATTTCCCTTAATGCTTGTTCATAACTGTTACGGCCTGATTCAGATTGATACAAATGGTGGGTTATGATTCCCTGCTTTTTTACTGAAATTGGTCCTGTTTCACCTTTCTTAATACGACTGTATTTTTCAAATAGGCTATCTGCTCCCCAAGGAATAAAATGGAACTTTTCAGTGTCTGGGTTGAGATAAATAAAGAAATTATTACGATTACCTGAATATCCGTCCCAACAACCTAATAATCCTTCCATGGCCCAGAAGGTGTAGAACGAATCTAAATCCACTATTCTACCTATTTCGGCTTCCATATTTTCACTCGGTTGATCCAGGACATCGATCAGTTGCTGAATTAGTTTTCTACCTTTCTTATCAGAACCAAATTTATGTTCAAAACTACCAGACCAATTGGGTGAAAAATCCACTAGCGTTCCTTCATATAATGTACCGCTTGAGTTACCAAATCCCCGTTTTAGTAAAGGCCGATGTATTCTTTCTACATGCGTATAAATTCCTAAGTTTTGACCATTAACTGTCACTTTGGCATAAGCACATCTAGATGCAGGAATACCTGCAGCATTAAATAGTTTATAAGCTAAAAATTGGCTAACTAGACTGACATCTTGCTGGTTGTTATTAAATGTCAGGTTAGTTAATCCGTCAATTTGACCGGTTTCATCTATGTGATTGAGCTTGATTTTAAGGGACGGTCGATCGGGATTTCGTGAAGAACCAAGAAAGCCTTTTTTTCGAATGCCAATCTGCGGAAATACTATTCCGTCAATGGAGAAACTGGCCTGAGTGTAAGTGTAAGGGCGATCAGTAGGGGAATATTTCCGTTGCTCAGATAATGCAGTTTTAGCATCTCGAGTTTGGTGCCGTATTGTATCCCAATTATCCTGATCAATTATAATTTGAATATCTAAAACTCGATCAGCTGGAAAAATATCATCAACAGTTAGGTTATGATCTGTCTGTCGATTTTGTCGTAACTGTTCTTTTTTAGTCGTAGCTTTATCTATTTTGGTTTTCCTTTTCTTACCTCTAGTAGCAAAAATCTTTCTTAGCTCTAGTTTCCGGAAGGCTTGCATTAAGTTGGCCTGTGGAAGAGACCTAATCGTCGCCTCGGCAGCGTCAATTGATTTATGCTTTCCATCAGCATCGATTAGTTGAGGTCGCTCGATTCGTAATTGAGTTTGACTTGTCTTTAATGATTGAAAAGCAACTGTCACTAATTTGGTCTGAAAGGGACTATCAATTCTACCGTGATACAGATCAACCAAGCTAATAATACCTTTTTGGTGATCAATTTTCGGTTCTTGCCAAGAGCTAATTGCACTACTTTTTTTTACTTTTTCTACTTTTAGTACTCGAGAGTCATAACCTAAATCGAAGGTTAAGCTATCTCCCTTAGTGGCATGTTGAATAGAAATATCAAACTCAAATGTTTGTCCTGGGTCAATAGTCTCATTATCCATTACTAGTGAAAGTGGAGAAGTTACAATTTCGGCACCACCCTTTAGTTCTCCATCACGACTATTGGTAGACAAATCATCAGCTGTCCCATCGTCAAAATTCCAGTAGCCAATCAACCCTTTTTCACTACCAGATAATGGCCTATCCATGGCTTGTTGAATTTCGATGGCCGACCTGGCCAAATTCCAAATTCTGATCTCATCAAGCATTGCTTCTGCATCTTCGTTTCTCCAGTTACTACGACCAATGAAATTTTTCTGGCGTTCAATATCCCGAGGTGGGGCCGAAAAACGTCCCTGGCTAACGACTTGACCATTAATGAGGAAAGAAGAAGTGTTTCCTTTCAGAGTAAAGGCAATATGAGTCCAAGTATTCAATTCCAGAGCGGTTGGACTCTCCAAACCTCCACTTTTTACTATGTGCAAGACCGGAATTCCTGTTTCTTCTCTGCTTAAAGACAGCAACACATTATCTTGATCAGCCCCATTGCCAAAGTCAATTAACCTAGACCAAGATCTGTATTCTTTGACGCAAACCCAAGCTTCAACGGTCAAATCACCATTGAACCAAACACTAGTAGGTATTTGAACATAGTCGCCATCTCCATCCAAATTCAATACTCTATTGTCAGAGAAAATGTAACTAGAAGCTAAAAAAAACAATAGAAATAATAATCTAATACGTATCATCTTGATTCCTCCATGAATATCAACAATCTTTAAAGTGATTGGTAGTTACAGATGTCCTAGAAACAAACATCACCCATATTATCTCAATATACGTAGTCGTTCTATCTTTGTAAAGATATAAAACATAGATTGAGTGGAAACAAAAACTCTGCCCATAAATACATAAATATTAGTTAGATTAGGTGCAAAGGATTATTTGAAAACAAAATCAGATGCAAATGAAATAATTGAGCAAGACGATACTCTTTGTCATTTAGACTCAATAATACTCTTAGAAAAATATACTAAAGTTGAGGTGTTTTAACCATACTAATTACTTAATTATTCCATTTTTTAATCTTCGGTGAATGTTGGAGAAGTGAAGTGTGATCAAGATATATCATGTGGATAGGTATCAATTCTCATAAATTACCGATGATCGTATAATAGATCTGGTAGACCTCTTCTTAGTCCAGTCCCAAAATTGACCAAATTGAGAAATTGGCATAACATAACTCTGTAGTCTCAGTTTTGGGTTCTGTAAGCCAAAACTGGTTTAATTAATTACAGACACATTTATATAGATAACAGGAGATATAATTGCTAAAACTGACACATTCGACCGTAGATATTGCAATTGTCTGTAGCGATTTCGAAAAGTCTCTACATTTTTACCATCATTGCCTAGGTTTGGAAGTTTTAACGGAACTAGATATCCCTGATGAAGTAGCTATAGGAGCTAAGTTAGCACCGTCAGGATTTCGTCAGGTTAGACTTCAAGTTGGTGATACGCTAATAAAATTGATGGATATTAAATCTCCACTACCATTAGGTGAAAAAAAATTTAAGTCTGGTGTTCGTTGGTTAACTATCTTTGTTGAGGACATACATCAAACCGTAATTGATCTAGGACAAAGAGGGGTGACATTTCTATCTGAGCCCGTATCTGCGCCTGATGCCGCAGGTGTTGTTTGTGCTAGAGATCCAGATGGGATTCTAATCGAGTTTGTACAGATAGAATTTCTCTGATTGCTTTTCTCAGTTGAATTTATCAAAAATTGGGTTATTAATAAAATAATATTTACTTTTCCATAAAGTCTAAAACAACTAAACCAGAATTAATGTACGCATCTATGTGGTACAATAAGGCCAAATTTTGATCTAAACATTGATTGAAATTGGAGAACTGTGTGTCGTCATTCCACCTTTCAGAGCATCTCGTTAGCTGTTTTCATGATCAAGGTTTCATTAAAGTTGAAAATTTTATTGATCAAGAGCAAGTCGATGAGCTATCCCATGATTATGACAAAGCAGTCTCTGGTGAAATCCATGTCCCGGCTTCTGGAAGTGACCACGTAGAGGGAAGAATGGTACAGCTCGTCAATCCCTCACAACATATCGAAGGTTGGCAACAACATGACTATTTTTTGCAAGCTTGGGATGTTGCAAAACAGTTAATTGGATTAGATGCTGTTTATGTTTATGATCAGATGATTTTTAAACCCGCTCACCATCCGGCAGAAGTTCCATGGCATCAAGATGCAGGATATTGGCAAAAAACTCGTGGTTCAGATAATGCAGTCACTTGCTGGCTAGCCTTATCGCATGCTTGGAAACAAAATGGTGGGATGCAGTTCATCACCGGCAGTCATCGGGGAAAAATTGCAGAACATTACAACGTATCTCACCGATCAGAAATGAATAGTGCACTAGAGACAAAAGTTGATCCGAGCCAATCCGTATCCGTATCCTTGGAGCCGGGCGATGTAACTTTTCATCACTGTCGCATGCTACACCATACTGGGGGAAACTATACGGACACACCACGCCGAGGTCTTATCACTCACTTTTGGGCTGGAGATTAGAAGTCTAATAAGTCCCCTAGATTAACAACTCTTTGTAGTAGGTTTTTTAGTTGACAGTTTTATTTGTATGCGATAATCCTAGAATCTTCCAAAGAGTGTTATAAGTCTATTAAGTTTACGGATATCAGATCCTAAACAAGAAAATAGGTTGAAACTGTTCTGCCACTGCCAGATTTATATCTTTTCTAGCAAAATGGCAATTCAACTTTTATTAGCGCGGTGTTTTAATTTCCTTGATGAGCTTGTGGTCTTCACCACTGTAGAAGTCAATCCCCCGAATTCTCCATTCTCCGCTTTTATCTTTTTTTAGTGAGGCTAAGTATAATGCCGATCCACCCCAGCTCCGAACTGTTTTACCTCTAACTGTTGCATTCTTAGCTCTCGAATCTATACCTATTTTTTCCGGTACACTTGGAACAGGGTTGTGGCCTATCTTTTTTTTAGTTAATTCAAAATCTTCTTTAATGCCACTCCATTTTTCTGTCAGCATAAATGCTCCCCAACCATGTTTGCCCATAAAGACTTCTGATTTTTCTAATTTCAGCCAATATTTCATAGCTGTATCTATATCATCTTCAGCGTGGGCAGCTTCGTGTGCGGCTAGCATTTGGCTGATCTTTTCTTCTTCAGCATCGAAGTTTATCTCTACTTTTCTTATTTCTTCATCGACCTCTGGTTCTATTTTCGTAGAGGACGGAGCCGTTATATCGTTATCGCTTCCACAAGAAATAAGCATAACACAACATAAAACGGTAACGATCGTGACACGTGAACCTGAATTGGTCATTATTCTCGACCTCCAATAATTAAAAAGTTTAAAGTTGTTAAAGTTGATAGTCTCATCCATGATGACTTCTAGAGTTGAATAATTTACTTCAGTCCATTATTCGTCAAGGCTCTATTACTCCCCGAAATACGCTTGCCTGATAAAAATAGGACTTGAAAAAGAAGCGATTGATGTGCAAAAAGTTTTGCGAACTTGAGAATTAATTCATTCATTTTTACCAGCATCTGTAAATTACATACTCTAGGTGTAAACCAGGAAAACTCAACACACAAAGCCCTGATTTTTTTATCCTATAATAGACTAATCAATTAGTAAACTAAAATTTTTACTATCTACAAAACGAACGGATAGGACGATCATCGAATTTTGGTTAATAATTTCTTTCTGGGACATTTCAGATTTAAGTTTGAATTGTGATCGAAAAGGTTGTTGTCCGTTTTTTGACTTGATCATAAAAAAATCGTATACGACCGCCATCGAAAAAGTAAGACTTCTCGCTGATAAACTAAGATGAATTGGTCAAATATTTAATCGGCCTAGAATTAGTTAGAGTTAATGTTTATGGAGAAAATTGTAAATTAATGGAAAATCAATGACCACATAAAAACAAGATAGAGGAGAAAAATGTTTCTTTCTATTGATTTGTTGAATAAAGAATAGAATATATCTATAATGTGTCAAAATAAAATCATCAGAATACCCTACAAATCAGTCTCTCATATCGTCGAAGTCGAATCTAGAAATAACATTTCGACTTTGATACAGATAACTACAGAATTTCTGTTTTGACTCTACGATAACCATTGATGACAATGTTGTTATCCGCTGAGACTTCGACGATTGCGTAAGCGTTGTTCTCTGTACCCTGCCCTTCTACAACTGCTTTCAATGTGTAATAATGGATATCGTTAATTATATTATATCGCCCTGTGTGTTGGTGGCCATTGAACACGGCTAGAACTTTCTTGGAACGTTCCAGTATTTGTCTAACTTCGGACGCATTGTTGATGAAATGGCTTCCTTCACCATCTAGGAGTTGATGTACAAATACAATATTGTATAGTGATTTTTTTTCTAATTCATGGCGTAACCACTTCAACTGATTTGGGGGGATATTAGAATCAGTCCAGTCAAAATTTCCTCGATCGTAACTTTTTCCATCTGATCGATAGTTAGCATCTAAGACAATAAACTGAATATCTTTTTCAACGAAACTATAAAATGTGTACTCGTTTGGTATCCCAGTGTTGGTAATTTCAGATTGGAATTGAGCTTTAGATATACTGTCTACATCGTGGTTGCCCAAAACGTGAAATGTTCTTTTTGCTCCTCTCCGAAATTCTTCTTCAATTCTGCGCAGATATTTTAAGGTTGAATTTTCATTTGGAGGACTATCCTCATCCTTGAAATCGCCTAGCTCTATAATAAATTCAACCTCTTGATCCTTCATAACCTGAACAAATTCTGTTAATTTATTTAAAGATTGGCGATAATACCTATTTCCTCTAGGGTTAACATCAGCAAAGTGCATATCGGTTATCATGCCAAATCTTAACTTTGGCTTTAGGTTAGTAATCTTCGTGTTAATCGCTGACACCCCCAAACCAGTAATTGAAAAATTTAAATACTCCCTTCGAGAAAGGATGAAATTTTGCTTTTTTTGGTAATTTAACATCATATATAGATTTCCCTTAAGGAACGGGTTCAGTTTTGTTGGCTCAAAATATAAAGCGATAAGCTTAGTATTTTAAATAAATATAGGTTGGATTAAGCCTTATTTTTTTTAATTCAGCCCTGAAATAGTTACCAAATTATGGTAAAAGCTGATTAAGACTTAATCAATCAAGCCATTAAACATTTGTTCTTTATTGTCTATACTGATTTTTTCTAATTTTCAAAAGGAAAAGCTGTGTTTGACTTCCACTTTGATTATTCTACGACACAATGGGTTAATTCCATTGTGATTGGAGTATGCTTAACCAAGATTTACTCCACTATTGCGTATCACATTCGATATCGGGAACAGACGATTTTCTATTTTCCCTATTTGATATTTTTAGGTCAGCTCATTTTCACTCTTATATTCATTTGGTATGGTTACACTCCAAATTACTACCCTGTACTTGAGGGAAACAACGTACTTTTCACGATGGCTGTTCTCGCTGATAGTATCGCTATTATTTTTGTTTTGTCGGCTCTACCAGATTGCCAACCCTTAACAGAAAAAAAATTGGATTTGAAAGACTTTTATTATAAAAACAAAAAACCGTGGAACATAATACATATGATTTGGTTATCTATCATTTTAGTATGTTTTTATTTCACGCCAAACAAAGAACTAGTTTTTGCTCAAAGACTAAGTATGCAAGTGATGATTCCTTTGTTTTACGGTAGCATGCTTGTTGGTATACTGTTAGGAATTGCAATGGTAGTTTATGATAGTGATTATTTGCATACAGGCTATCACTTGTTCTGGTTTTTTTACTTTTTCCTACCCTCCATGGGCTTAATCTAGATGATGGGAGAAAAATTAAGGACCATCTCGAACATTTGTATAATGGTCCGATAAAAAACTGTCAAGGAAGATTTTCATTAACAATTGGTTTCATATCCTAATGAAATACTATATCAAACATAATCATTAACCAATTTTCATATTACTTTTTGTCAATTCCATTAATATGCCTTAATAAGTTGGTTATGATTATTAAGTTGAAAAGAATTGGGAACTCTATACAAAATCTATCGGGAGATATATGGAAATTAGCTTCAATGCTAGAATTTAATTTTCTGCCTTCGTAGATTTCGGATTTGAGGCATGATTTTTTGTTTATTAAGGAAATTATCTCGAACCAGATCAGGTAGAATTACAAAAAAATTACCTGTCCTGTTTCTACAAATAACCTATCGACTAACCTGCTAATTCAAACAGGTTTGAGGTTTAGATTGAGGGAAGTAATGTCCAGTTTCAAATTGACCCAGCAGCAAATATCTTTTTTTCACAACTTCGGTTATCTCAGTTTTCCTGATCTCATGGCAGACAGAATCGGAGAGATTGATTCAGCTTTTGAAGAACTATGGGCAAAAAACGGGTATGGGCACAATGGCTAACCTCACGATGGTTTAGCCCGGTCTTGTTTGGTTCCATTCATAGATCTCAGTGAGACTCTAAGTAGTCTTTTGGATGATCCAAGGATTTTAGGTATTGCTTCTGGCCTTTTAGGAGAAGATTTCAATTATATGGGTAGTGATGGGAACTATTACGTGGGGAATACAGGATGACACTCTGATGGATGGCATGAGGAAATCCTTCATATTAAGATTGCCTTCTACTTGGATAACTTGACAAGCCAAACCGGTTGTTTACGGGTGATTCCCGGTAGCCATAAAGTTGGTGATGACTATGCCGACTCCTTATCTAAAGAGGTAGGCAAAAGTCAAGAATTGTTGGGAGTAAAGTCTACTGAAATCCCTTGTGTTAATTTTGAAACCAAGCCGGGAGATATAGTCTGTTTTAACCATAATCTCAAGCACGCAGCATTTGGAGGTGGAAGTCGACGTCGAATGTTTACCATGAATTGTTCTCAAAGATATCCCGAGGATCGGTTAGATGAATTGCGTAATTATATTAGTGGTGGTGCTCGTTTTTGGTTGGACCGGGCTTATGGTGATTCTATGATTCACACCGCCGATCAAAAGAGGATGCGACACCTAGAACAAAAAATGGCCAACGATGGGCACCTAGCCGAACTTTCGTGTCAAGCTCGGACAAACATGAGGGAACCTTCTCGAGGTTAATATCGAAGTCTGTAAATATAAATAATTTTGAATTATTTATATTTATAATCGTTTGGGTTCGGAGTTTAGGTGTAAATTAGAAGTTAGATTTAAATCAGCTCATTTGATTTTTTTAACTTCATTCGTCCAATAGACATGGTTATTATTGTTGGTTAAATGATGAGGTTTATCCAATTCAGTAACAAGGTGAGTAACGTTACTAGACACCTTGCAGAAGTTAATTGAATTCATCTTTTTGTATTCAAAATGGATATATTCTACTGAAAATAATCGGGTTTTCAGCCTCGAATTCATGCCAAAAATATAGTAAAGTCAGTAAATATTTTTCAGGATACTCTTGGTGAAATTTAGTCATCCAATTCTTATTTAATTCGCAGAAGATAAATTTCAGATCAAGTTCCTTCAATATACCGTCAATTTTTGGATAACCCAAAACGGTATTCTTGAACATGGAAAAGTACGTCTCGGAAATTGTCGAAACCATAGAAGTCTTGTGGATCTAGATTTTTTTTGATTTCTGAACTAGAATTTAAGATTTATACTGATACTATCTTCGCGAAATTTACGAATATCATTGAAGAACTCGCATATTTTTCTTTAATATACTCGTGAGCCTCTACAATAGTTTGGCGAGCCGTTTGGCTATACAGAGCGCTCTTCATTAAGCCGACTAGAGTTGTCGCCCCTAACCTCCGTATTTACAAATAAAAAGGTTATTGTTACACTATGCTAACCTCTGGTTGTGTAGAAAAATTTGAGGAAGATAGGGGTATTTATGGTCTAGGTTTGGGATGTTTTGCTTGGTCTAATTCTGGTGGTTAAAATCGGTCGTTTTTTATAAATTGACGGAATCCCTCAATCAGTTGTGTTAGAGAAAATCTAATGCTGGCGAAGGATTAGAGCTGATTTTTCATTAATTTCAATTTTGGATGCATTTGACCTAGCATAGTTGGGTTCAAACTATTAGATATGTCTAAACACGATTTGGCTGCCACGCTAGTTGTAGTGTGTGGGAAATAATTGTGGATCAAAGTGATACACGGATTGAGACAAAGGAGTAGTATATGGGAAAATTAGTCGCTGATACGGCAGAAATTACAGACTTGGAACAACAACTTGATGCACTCGACCGGAACGGCTATCTGCTTGTGCGTGGAGCGCTCAACTTAGAGATGGTTGAAGCCTGGCGCGAGTGTCTGACGCGGAAATACAAGTATGAAGAATGGGATATCAGTAACGAAGTCGGTAATGTTGCCTTCGACCATCTGTTGGAGCAGGAGCCGGACTTAGCACGACCACTAGTCGGACACGCTTCGGTGGCTCCGTATCTTAAGTCCATGCTGGGCCGGCAATGCCAGTTGCGCAGCTTTCGAGCGCATATCAACCCTACCGCCTATACCCAAGAATGGCACAAGGATTTTGGCTATTACTGGGACGCACCAGATGAGGCCCGTCATGCACTACGTCCGCTATGCATCAATACGACCTTTTATCTTACAGACAACACACCCGAGACAGGGAGGTTGACTTTTATCGATGACTTCTGCCACAACGCTCTTCCTGAGGAGATTCGACATCTCGGCGGATACAATTCGGATAATCCATTCTACCAGTGGTGTGAAAAACAGTCTCACACTAACCTATATCCTCTGACTGGCGATGCGGTGGTCTTTTTCAGCCATATTCCACATCAGGGTGCCAAGTTGCGACAAGAGAATGACGGTGACCCACTGCGTTGTAATGTAGTACTACATTACCAGCAGACCCCGATGTTCCCAGGCATACCATTCGTCAGTTCGCCGCTGCCGGCGATCGAGGCACTGGGCTACAACGGGACATTTCCCTTTATTGATGACTAAGTTATTGTATATTCGAACAATAGAAAGCTAATAAAGGTGAGAGTGTAGTGGAGCGAAGTTCTGAATATGTGAAAACTAAAGTTGCTCGTGGAGCTACACGCAAAAAACCAATAAAGGTGCATTAACCTATTAGTAGAAAGAAATTGAGAAAATAGTACTCCGTGAACTTGAAAAATCAGTATTTGGTGACAAATAACATATTGAAAGGTTCTTGTCTAGGCGATGTTGTTATATACCGAGTTAGATGTCGCCATTAGGTTTCAGGATAGGTAATAATGTCTGATAATGAACTTTATTGGACATTATTACCTATCCTGTCCAACTGACAGAGGTACGATAAATTAAGAAAGAGTCCATGCCTCCGAGGGATTCAAGGATAATTAATTCAATTCTGACACACATCGAAACCCGGAGTTGTCGGATCTACCATATGGGTTGCTATAGGGTCGAGTAGCTACCCGCAGAGCGCAGATAAGATTGGTCCAAGAGCCGCCCCGCAACACCTTGAATCTTTGATCTGTATTATACCAACCCTGACACCATTCGTACACATTGCCAGCCATATCATATAAGCCATAACCATTAGGTGTAAAACTGCCCACTGGTGCCGTGTTTTCGCCCCATTTATCTTGTCTACCTTTGCCATCAAAGTGAGCATGTTTTCTGGGCATAGTGTATATCATTTCATCGTCAAGTTCTTCATCCCCCCAAGGAAAACGTTTACCAGCTAATCCACCACGAGCGGCAAATTCCCATTCATTTTCAGTCGGTAAACGCTTACCAGCCCATTTAGCATAGGCAGTCGCATCATACCAATTGACATAAATCATTGGGTGACTATCATCAGGTGAGGCCTCATAAACTTTATTCCAATTTATGGCTCGATCAGGTTTGTAACCCGACGATTTAAGAAACGCCTTAAACTGACCGACAGTCACCTCATGGATATCCATAAAGAAGTCATCAGTCCACCCAAAAAATTTGCTCTTTTTATCACCATCTGGATCAGCTGGAATGTAAGCCATCTTAGCTTCATCTTTTTTCCAAATGATCTTTTTACCTTTGAAATTTCTCAGCTCTTCAGCTTTAGAAACAAAAGGTAACTTTTCGTCCTCAGCATAAACAGAAAAAACCGAGATAAACAAAAAACAACAAATAATCTTTCTAATCATTAAACTAAACCCCTATCCTTTCATCTCCCTATAATAGTAAAAACACTTCAATCAATCAGATCTTCAACGACTTTACTTGACTCAATAAAAGTAAACATACTGTAATCACCATCCAATCTGGTCTGACAACATGTTTTTCATTTATGAAAATTCAATTCTCTTTTGAAATGAAAACAATCCGGTATTACAATTCTTATTTCGCCTTGGTTTATACTACTGGCTCCTAAAAGAGTGTCAAACCGAAGGTCGAAATCCTCGATTACAGTTTGAAATTATTCTCAGTTTTGTCTAGCCATCCTGAACCTATGACACGAATTCGCCTTGACAAATGTTACGTTATAACATAACATTTTCTTTCCTGGATTTAAAAGTTTAAAAAGTGACAATTAACACATATTTTGACTTGGTAAGTTGACCCGATCTTCAAATGTCAGAACATGAAAATCTATTGTTAGTTTAGATGTTAGAAAACATATTTACCCTTATACTTTTTTGATTGGTGGGTTAAGTAATCAGCAAACTTCGGCCAAATTAAAACTGATGTATGAGTGTTATTCTGATTAGATCTTTAACAACAGAATACCAGTTACAGATGGATAGTTTTTACGATTCAATAGACTAACCTGAAGAGTCTTAAAATCTACTAAATATCTAGGAATGTGGAAGAAAGTAATCGATCAGAGGCTATACGATTGGGAAGACTATATTGAATTTGTATAAAGCTTATAAATTCAGGTGTTCAAACTTCTCTTTAATCCTACCAATCAACTGTCAATACCAGTGTTAGCTATGCTGAAGTAATTAGTAATTCCTTTCAGTATCAACTGAATATTGTACTTCATGTCTTGGCTGGGTCTCTTTGTCTAACTGAAAGATTTATGTTTGATTTGCAAAGAATAAAATTTATATAGGACTATTAAAATGACAAAATTACCTGTAACCGTGCTTTCTGGATTTCTCGGGGCTGGGAAGACAACAGTGTTAAGCCACTTGCTAAATAATCGGCAAGGAAAAAAAGTTGCCGTTATAGTCAATGATATGAGTGAAATCAATATTGATAAGACAATGATTCAAAACGATGTTTCACTAAACCACAAAGAAGAAAAGCTAGTAGAAATGAGTAACGGTTGTATCTGTTGCACGCTTCGCGAAGACTTATTGATAGAAGTAACCAAGTTGGCTCAAGCAGGAAAGTTTGATTATTTACTTATAGAATCAACGGGTATTTCCGAACCTTTGCCCGTTGCAGAAACATTTACCTTTGCAGATGAGGATGGAGTTTCACTTTCAGATGTCGCAAAGTTAGATACTATGGTGACCGTCGTTGATGCGGTTAACTTCGTTAGAGATTATGATGAAGCCAAATATTTACAAGAAATTGGAGAATCACTGGGTGAAGAAGACCAGCGCAGTGTATCAGACTTGCTCGTTGATCAAGTAGAATTCGCTAATATTATACTAATTAGCAAAACAGATTTAGTTGAAAAATCTGAGGTAGATGAATTATCTGCTATTCTCAAAAAGTTAAACACAGATGCGCGCATCATCCCAATTTCTAACGGAGAAGTATTGATAGAAGATATTTTAAGTACGGGGTTATTTGATTTTGAGCGTGCTGAGCAAGCACCCGGTTGGTTGCAGGAGTTACGTGGCGAGCATGTACCTGAAACCGAGGAATATGGAATCAGCAGTTTTGTATATCGAGCACGTAAACCTTTTTATCCACAAAAGTTTTATGACTTTCTGTACAATGAAAATCTTTCAGGAAAACTAATTCGATCGAAAGGTTTCTTTTGGCTTGCAACTCGCCCACAATTTGCAGGCAGTTGGAGTCAAGCAGGTGGTATAGCACAACACGGATTTGCAGGAATGTTTTGGAAAGCTGTTCCCGAAAACGACTGGCCTGAAGATCAGGAATCTATCGATTATATCAAAGAGGACTGGGTTGAGCCGTTTGGTGATATGCGTCAAGAACTGGTATTCATTGGTCAAGGATTAGATCAAAATAGAGTTACTCAACTACTGGATGACTGCCTGTTATCAGATCCGGATTTATTATTAGGAGAAGATCATTGGACTAAATTTTCAGATCCTTTTCCTGACTGGGTGGAGTGTGAATAAATATGCTGGTAGATGCTTTAAAACAAATGAGAGAAAAGTAGAATAAAATAAATTGACTAGTCCGTATTACTTTTGGTGAAGGAGAGTGAAGGTTCGAATTATTAGCAAAAAAGGATACCAGCTAATACGAACACCCGCTTGATTAACAAGGGTTATCTTTTATAAGAGTTTCAGTTAACTCTTGGACTTTAGGGTTTTTGTAAGAATCGATTTCGGTTTACTGGTGTCGCTTGGGCACGGTTACCCTGCAGATTGGAACACACTAAACTTCTATGAGGGAGTAGCAACTTAGATTGGGCGATGGTCCTTTTTGTAATGGAGCAAGCTCGGTCTGAAAACGGCCGAAAACTAATACTACTTGTCGGTCCACCCGGTTGGTTCTTTCTCCCATCTTCGACTCCTTTTGCAAACAGGGTTAAACCTCCACCTTAGATTTTTTGCCCATTTATGGGTAATAGCATCCAAAATTAATTGATCATTCCTGTTTTCTTGATTCCAATAAGTTAGTCAATAACCCTTATTTTCTCGTCTTTAAACACGAACAGATTCATTTTTCGCTCAATTTAAATCGCGTACTGAAATCATTTGGTTGCCGTTTTGAACTCTTTTTAATTATATGGTTAATTTCAAATCATAAAACCAAATTATTCTTTAGTTTCCTATCAAATCCTTGGCTTGGTATCGGGACGGATTTTTAGGTTTAAGGTTTGTCCGTAATCACATTATTAGTCTTTTGCTTCGTCGAATGATGCTGATGGGGCCTGAATAAGCCTGGAAAACAGATTGAGCGTCGGCTCCTGCTTTCCATCCCTGCGGTTTGGGTTAGGGAACATAATCAAATCTACTATATCCAGTCCTTGGTCTTGTAAAACATCAACTATATTCAGAATGACGTCATTTTCTATGCCTTTCTGGTTCAGGCTAGACATTACTAACTCAGCTAGTTCTAACTTCCCGGACCAATATTTGTTTCCGTTCCGGCTGATATTAGTCCATAAAGCTCCGACTGGGATTAGATCGGAATTCTTTTCTGTTTCCTGTTTCATTTTAATCTCCGAGACTTTTACATTGAACTTCGGCTAACTAAATGCGATATGCGACAGAGTAGTTTGAGAGTTGTCGAGTCTTTAGACAAAAAGATACACCCATAGAAAAATTTGGATCGATTAACTAAACAAAACCAGTTATTATTAAAAAATAGCCAGGAATAAAAGAAAATCCATGCCGGAATCCGATAAATCAATTTATTGGCTTGAATTTTATTCTAATCGAAAACCTAGTTATAATAATTGGTTTATTCAAACGGGAAATTTTCGGCCAAGGCCGGCTTTCAATCGTATAATCAAGTAGCTTTCTAATCAAAGTCAGCAAAGAATGGAATATTTACCAACTTTGGGTCTCTGACATGAATCATAATCAAGACAAAGACTTTTTGTTCATTTGTCTTAGTTACACCTTCGACACATAATTTGCCCGGATAGGCTACTGATATTGGTGGACCTCGAGTCGCCTTGGCTAAACTTGAAACGTCTCGGACCGATTGTTGATAGGTATCTAAAGTTCTACTTAACTTTAATCCAAAGTAATCTCGAGAAACTGTATCTCTCTACGAACAAGTGATAGGGAATTATTCCTGAACAAACCAAATTTTTCCACAAAGTTGAACAGATTTCTGAGTCATCATCGATATACTTTAAAAGTGGAGATTGATTCCTGGTTTGGGCTCCTTTCTCGCGGATGATTCATGTGTGCCATAAAGGATATCTGCTTTCTATGATCCACAACTTTTTTGAAAAGTGCCAAGATTTCTGTCCAATCATCGTCTGTTACATATTTACAAGGCTGATAACTAAATGACCTGGATCCCATCCTTATATTTTGAATGTATTCCATCCTCTTGCCTGAAGGTGTAGCAATAGAAAGACTCAGTGTCGTGGAATTCATGATCATCGGATCAACTCCAGTGATCAGAACATCGATAATTTATTTCTGTTTTCTCAGGCACTGGATGAATCTTCCATTTCCCTCGATGGCAAACTTGAGTCTGGTATCTCCAATAAATTGGGCCTTCGAAAGCAGAAGGTGAAATAAGAATGCCATTGA
>JACLAC010011630.1_pt1 | contig 37195 bp, 40 predicted proteins | sample 8027881 | NCBI WGS metagenome assembly JACLAC01 (sample SAMN15725517, study PRJNA655200) | protist metagenome | isolation source: fluorescence activated cell sorting (FACS) single amplified genomes of... | place: Spain: Blaines Bay Microbial Observatory, Mediterranean Sea | collected 2016-01-19 | reverse complement strand
ATAGGTCGATTGATCATTTCCAGTGGGTCAGGAACGAACAACTCAGTGCCGCTTTCTTCTTCAATCTCAAAATCGAAATCACTCTCATCAAAACTCATCTCAGCAAACACTGATGAACGAACACACAAGCTAAACAGACCGATAAACAGTATGCTTAACCACTTTGACTTTTTCAAGATGACCCCTTCAATTGTTGTAGATGAATTTACCGATAAGGTCTTCTATGTCCACAACGGATTCCGTGTCCACAACTTCATCTCCATCTAACAGCATGTCTGGGGAAGCCCCCGGCGTCAACCTCAGGTAACGCTCTCCGATGATCCCTTTCGTTCTAACACTGACAACGGCATCATCCTCAACGGCAACACCTCTATTTATAGCAAGAGTCACCAAAGCCAAACCTTGATTCAACTCTATGGATTTAACTTTCCCCACGGGCACCCCAGCGATTTCAACGGGAGAACCAGCTTTAAGGCCTGATACGGACTGAAAACTAGCCTTAAGCTCAATACCCTCATCATTAAAAAAGGGAGTGCCACCAAAACGGACCGCCACGACAGCAAAGCATCCAAAACCAAGAACCATGAGTAGGCCCACCATCAGTTCTGTATTTTTTTTCTTCAAAAAAGTACTCCTTTGAGGCTATCCACCTCCAATTGCATCATTTTTTTTAACCATGGTTCTTCTACCTGCTGACCACCATGAGTTGGAACAGAGACCTGCTCTATGGAGCCATCCCTAAGCACAGCCACATCGTCAGCAATACGGAAAACCTTAGGGATGTCGTGACTGACGATCAAAGCAGTATAACCCAAGGCTTTCTGGGTTTCAGCAAATAGATTGTATATGTTGTATGTTGTCTCTGGATCTAACCCCGTCGTCGGCTCGTCAAACAACACCACGTCAGGGTTTCTTTGTAATGCACGGGCTAAGCCCACCCGCTTTTGCATACCTCCACTCAATTCACTTGGATACTTATACAAGGCATGACTCATCGACACCATGTCCAAATACATCATCACTTGTTTGCGAATCTCTGATTCCGTCAGTTTTGTTTTCTCTCTCAGCGGCAAGGCGACATTGTCGAAAACCGTTAATGAGTCAAAAAGAGCTACCCCTTGAAACAAATAAGAAACTCGACTGCGAACCTCCATGAGTTCTTTTCGATTGAGAGAACAAAGGTCCACTCCCCCAACCCTAACATTTCCTTCATCGGGCTCCAATAAGCCAATAAAATACTTGAGCATCACACTTTTCCCAGCGCCACTGTGCCCAACAACAATGGAGGTTTTTCCAGCCCTAACTTTTAGATTTAGCCCCTTATGAACGGTTTCGGCGCCAAAAGACTTCACGACACCGCTCAACTCTAAAAAATATTCACTCATATGAGCAGGCTCGTTATCAAGTAATCCCAAAGTAAAACACTCACGGATGAGAACACGACCGCCTCTGTCGTGGCTCTCGACACCTCCTCTGCACTCTGTCGCCCTTTTACACCAACGGAGTAACCTTTATATGAACAAATCGAAGCCATCAAAAAGCCAAACCAAAGCGACTTCCACATGCACATGGGCACAATATTCTCATGAGCCATACCACTGACCACACCATTGAAAAAAGACCCATGGCTAACGCCCAAAATCATCACCCCCGCCATATAAGCCCCTACCACGGCAACGATAGAAAATAAAAAACTCAAAATGGGAAATACAATCGAACAGGCCAAAAATTTAGGTGCGATCAAAAAATTATGAGAATCTATGCCCATCGTATCTAATGCTGAAATTTGATCTGATATCCTCAATACCCCCAATCCGGCACACATACTCGACCCTGCTCGACCAATCAAGAGCAAAGCCGTGAGTACCGGCCCCAGTTCTGTAAATAATGAAATGGTAACCCCCAAACCCAAGATCCCCTCGGAACCGAAGTTTTTTAAGGTGGTATAGCCCTGGAGCCCCAAAACCATCCCGGTAAATATGGCGGTGAAAGAGATCAAACCCACCGAGTCTGCCCCCATATCCTTAACCTCTTCTAGTAAATGCCTCAACCTGAATGGAGGGGAAAAAATACTACGAATGCTCTGCAATAAAAAGATGCCCCAACGACCATGGCCCTGCAGGGTCGAAATTGTACTCGAGCCTAACTTTTCAAGGGGATAAAGGAAAGTATACAATTTTCAGAGTATTTAAACATTTTAGGGTACTCTCTTTCTGCAATTTGCAAAGTTCAAGATTTCAAACTAACATTCAATTCAAATTAAGACTATCTAAATTCTGCAGAACCTAACTCAACACACAAATTGACACTATATATCAATAGCTTAGGCTTGAATATCGTGTTTTTTTATGAGTCACCATAAAATGCTAGATATTTGACAATAACACTATTTTCTTAACGTACGCACGCTATTCCCACTGAACCGCAGGCGACATCGTGGTCGAAAAGATAATTGATAAAGTTGGGGCTCCCTTCAAGAAAGGTGGCCCATTAGAAAAGTATTATCCCGCATTTCAAGCCATTGAGACCATCGTCCTGACTCCAGGTTTAACTACTGGTTCGGGGCCCCATATTAGAGATAAAATAGATCTCAAACGGTTCATGATCATGGTTGTATTAGCGATCACGCCATGTGCGCTATTTGGAATCTATAACACAGGCTACCAAAGCCTCAGCGCCGCTGGGCTAGGAACGAACCCCATTGATTGTTTGGCCCAAGGACTGGTGAGGTTTCTGCCTCTATATATTGTCACTCTTGCTGCAGGGGGGACAGTAGAAGCCATCTTTTCGGTCGTTAGAAAACACGAAATCAACGAAGGCTTTCTTGTCACGTCCTTACTTTTCCCTCTAACTTTGCCTGCAACTTGCCCGCTCTGGATGGCTGCAATAGGGATTATTTTTGGTGTTCTAATAGGCAAAGAGATCTTTGGTGGAACAGGGATGAACATCTTCAACCCAGCATTAACAGCTAGGGCCTTTCTTTTCTTCGCCTATCCAGCACAAATGTCAGGAGGCTTAGAAGTCTGGGTTGCTCCTCCCATTGATTTCTCATCCCTATCCGAGATCCCTTTAGACGGCATGAGTGGAGCTACGGCCCTGATGTCTGCTTACAACTCGGAATTGACAGAAAAAGGATTCAGCTTTGGGGCTATGTTTCTCGGGGCTATACCAGGATCCATTGGAGAAACATCGGCACTCATGGCCTTGATTGGAGGCATCATGCTTGTGGTCATGGGCATCGGTAGCCATAAAACGATGATAGGTTGTGTTCTAGGCACAGTAGCAACGGCTTCTTTATTTTATCTTTTGGCACCAGAAGGCAGTCGCGAACTCTTAACCATGAACCCAATAAACCACCTCGTTATGGGCGGATTTGCCTTCGGCGCAGTATTTATGGCAACAGATCCAGTTTCGAGTCCAGCCACAGGAACAGGAAGATGGATCTATGGCATTCTCATAGGCGTTATTGTTGTGTTGATCCGAAATATCAACCCAGCTTACCCAGAAGGCATGATGCTAGCTATTCTATTTTTAAATCTATTTGCCCCACTCATTGACCACTACGTTATGGAAGCACGCATCAACAGGAGGTTAGCCCGTGGCTAATGTCAACAGCAATGGATTCACCCTTGTGTTTGCAGCATTCAGTTGCATTTTAGCAGGAGCCCTATTAGCAGGCGCAAGTCAAGGCCTCAAGGACCTGCAAGACACAAACATACAGCTTGATAAGCAACGCAGCGTCTTGTCCTCCGCAGGACTCATTGATGAGACAGCGACCGCTGAAGATATAGGAAATTGGTTTAGTGGAGAAAACCCACTGGTCAAGAATTATATCATTGACACTAAGACGGGACTAAAGGACACTACGATCACGACTGAAACCTTCGACAAAAAGCCTAAATTATATAGAAAACAAGGCAAAGAAATGGTTTTTGAGTGCACTAAGCAAGGACAAGAAAGCTTGGTCTTGCCTATCACGGCAAAGGGCCTATGGGGCCCGATGCACGGTTACCTTGCCGTCGGAAAAACGGGAAACGATGTGTTGGGCCTAGTCTTCTTTGACCACAAAGAAACGCCAGGACTGGGAGGCGAAGTCAACGCACCATATTGGAAAGATCAATTCACCGTAAAAGGCGGCAAGAAACTGCTGAAAACTGAAGGAGATTTCTCTGCAGATGGATTTCGCGGTATCACTGTTCTGAAAGGGAAAAAAGTAGTGGACATACCAGTAGAAGAACAAGCCTATCATGTCGATGGGATAAGTGGAGCGACCATCACTAGCAATGGCGTTACCGAAGTGCTAACCGAAAGCATCTTTGCTTCGTATTCAAAATTTCTTTCTCTGCGTCGTTCTTAAGCCGGAGTATTGACCATGAGTTTTTCTAAAAGTAAAGAAGGGCAAGCCTTAACAAGTCCTCTCATTGGCACTAACCCTGTCATGACCCAAACACTGGGGATTTGTAGCGCTTTAGCTGTAACCGCACAACTGCAACCATCCCTTGTGATGTCGATCTCCTTAACTGCAGTTCTCACGATCTCGAATGTTATCATTTCACTGATCAGGAATATGATACCTGGAAAGATCAGGATCGTCGTATTCATGCTTGTTATCTCTACACTTGTAGCCCTCACCGACGAGATCCTAAAGGCATACCTTTTTGATGTCAGCAAGCAACTTTCAGTATTCGTTGGGCTGATCATCACCAACTGTATCGTTATGGGAAGAGCTGAAGCGTTCGCCACAACCAACACCCCAAAAATGGCACTACTAGATGGTCTAGGAAACGGAGCGGGATATTCCTTCGTTCTTTGTATTGTCGGCCTACTGAGGGAACTCCTAGGATCAGGAAAAATATTAGGACATGAAGTCATCCCAAAAGCTCTTTACGAAGTTGGCTATTCCAACAATGGCTTGATGGTTTTGGCCCCTGGAGCATTTTTCCTCATTGCATTGTTGATCTGGGTCAGCAACACTCTCTATAGCAGCGAAAAATAAGGAGTCCGATCAAATGGCAATCAACCTCATCAGCATCGCGCTAACATCAATTTTCATCTCTAACATTCTCCTAGCTAACTTTTTGGGGATGTGCTCATTTCTAGAGTGCGCTAAAAATGTTAAAACAGCCAACGGATTAGGACTAGCTGTTACTTTCGTAGCGACCCTAACCGCCCCGCTCAACTATTTTATTTATAACTACCTCCTCAAGGAAGACGCCATGCTATGGCTAGGCGTCGAAGAGGGCATCAGCCTTAAATTCCTTCAGTTTTTAACTTTTATCGCCGTCATTGCATCAACGGTTCAAATTGTAGAAATGGCTCTTGAGAAATTCAGCCCAGCACTCTACTCAGCACTGGGGATTTTTCTCCCTCTGATCACGGTGAACTGTGCGATTCTAGGCGTTTCACTTTTTCTCGTTGAGCGGGAATACAACCTCATCGAAACACTTGTTTTTGGACTGTCCTCTGGAATAGGATGGTGGCTTGCTATCATGGGTTTAGCAGCAATCAATAAAAAGCTCAGTTACTCTAATGTACCGGATGGCTTGAGAGGCTTGGGAATCACATTCATGACGACCGGCTTGATGGCTATGGCCTTCATGTGTTTTGCTGGCATCAGCCTTTAATCAATCAGGAGAAAATCAACGATGACCATTTTCATCCTAGCCGTTGGCGTTTTCACAGGCCTCATTCTTCTGCTGACCGTCTGCATCCTCATTGCAGGCAAGAAGCTCACCAAGCAAGGTGACGTGAAGATCATGATCAATGAGGATCCCGAAAACAGTCTATCCACTTCACCTACAGGAACGCTACTTTCAGCACTTGCTGAAGACAAAATTTTCATCCCATCAGCTTGTGGAGGTGGTGGAACTTGCGCCATGTGCCGCGTCACAGTCACTTCAGGAGCCGGAGACATCAGCCCTGTTGAAGACGGTCATCTCACCCGAGCCGAAAAGAAAGAAGGCGTTCGACTTGCATGCCAAGTTAAAGTTCGTGACGACATGGAAATTCAAGTCCCAGAAGAGCTTTTCAGCATTCGAAATTATGATGTTGAGGTGGTCAGCAACGACAACGTCGCAACCTTCATCAAAGAGGTCGTTTTTAGGCTCAAACCGGAAGACGTCATGAATTTTAAAGCTGGAGGTTATATTCAGGTTGAAGTTCCTCAGGGCACTTATCATTTTAAAGATTTCGATGTTGAAGAACAGTATCGAGGAGACTGGGATCATTTTAAACTTTGGGATCTCAAGACAGAAGTCAAAGAACCTATCATCAGAGCATACTCAATGGCTAGTCACCCAGCCGAAAAAAGTCTTGTTAAATTGAATATACGTATCGCAACGCCTCCTCCTGGTATATCCGATGCTCAACCCGGCCTTTGCTCATCCTATATTTACAGTCTAAAAGCAGGAGACAAAGCGCGTATCAGTGGACCCTATGGTGAATTTTTCATCAATGAGACCCAAAGAGAGATGTGCTATATCGGCGGCGGAGCAGGAATGGCACCGATGCGCTCCCACCTGTTTCATCTTTTCCACACCCTGAAAACGGACAGGAAAGTGAGCTTCTGGTATGGAGCCAGAAGTAGAAGAGAAATGTTCTACATAGAGGATTACGATAACATCAAAGCCGACTTTGATAATTTCACATGGCACACTGCTCTATCCAACCCATTGCCAGAAGACAATTGGGACGGCTACGAAGGCTTTATCCACCAAGTGGTTCTCGACGAGTACCTCAGCAAACATGAGGACCCAACTGAAATAGAGTACTATTTGTGTGGACCTCCTATGATGATCGACGCCGTCATCGACATGCTTGACAATCTTGGTGTAGAACCAGAAATGATACGTTACGATAAGTTCTAGAGAACCATAGAGCGTCTCTCCCTTGCCTATAGGGCTCGTCAATTCACTTTGACGAGCCCTATTTTTTTAGGAGGAAGCAAAATTATTCATTTTCACACAAAACCCAAAAAACAAGGGCTGCCTCACCCCATTATACTAGCTCCTATGGCCGGCATAACCGAACAGGCTTACCGCATTTTCATGAGGAAGCACGGCGCACCCTGTGTCACCACAGAACTCATCTCAGCCGACGCCTATGTCAACGGATCCAAGCGCACAAAAGACATGCTTACCCTGCATGAAAGCGAGCAGCCTTGTGGAATACAGATCTTTGGAGGCAACCCCAAACACCTATCCGCCATAGCAAGGCATGCACAAGACGCTGGGGCAGCTTTTGTAGACATCAACTTTGGCTGCCCAGTAGCCAAGGTGACAAAAAGCGGTGCTGGATCGGGAGCCCTAAGGGATCTACCCGGCCTCAACCAACTTTTAGAGATCGTTAGGAAAGTCGTTTCCATACCACTTAGCATCAAAATCAGAACCGGCTGGGATGAAGATAGCATCGTGACAAATGAAGTCATCGATATCGCTCACCAGCAAGGAATCGACTGGGTCACCATACATGGCCGCACCCGAGAACAGGGCTATCGTGGAGAGTGTAATTGGCAACACATCAACCACTGCGCGACAAGCAGCCCAATACCCATCATTGGTAACGGAGACCTCAAAAATGCACAGAACATCGCTTCTATTCTGAAAGCAAGAAATTGTCATGGCGTGATGATCGGAAGAGCAGCTTTAGCCAACCCACTTATTTTCAATCAGATTCAAGAACATGTATCTGTAAACGACACCAAAACCCCACACCTCTATTCACAAAAAAACAAATGCCTTGAACTGATCCACGACTTTAACGACATCCTTTTAAAATACGCTCACCCTAAAACACAACTCATCAGACTCAAAAAAATGGCGGTGTGGCTGAGCGTCAGCAATAAACACTCAGCTCTTTTTCGCTCTCATCTCATGAGAGAGGCGAATAACCAGTCCTCCGTGTTGAAGAAATGTGCTGAATTTTTTGACAAAAATGACTACCCAACTACACCAACTGAACTTTCATTTTTAAAAGGAGGACACGGTTGAGTGCGATCACCATCAGCACCTGGAACGTCAATGGCGTACGAGCCTGCATCAAAAAAGGACTCATGTCATGGCTGGACAATAGTCAACCGGACATTTTGTGCCTTCAAGAAACAAAAGCCTTTCGAGAACAAGTCCCTGAATGCAGTAGGCGCCCTGATGGGTACCACGACGCATGGCATAGCGCCAAACGTCCAGGGTATTCCGGCGTGGCCTGCTTCACCAAGGAAAAACCGCTCGACATCATCCACGGCATTGGTGATGAGCGCTTCGACACAGAAGGTCGCTGCCTGCAACTGATTTTCGATAATTTTGTGCTCATCAATAGCTATGTCCCAAACGGTGGCCGAGACTTAGCAAGAGTGCCCTATAAACTCGATTTCTATCAACAACTTTTCTCGCGCAGTAAAGAAATACAAAACGATGGAAAGGACATCATCATGTGCGGAGATTGGAACACCTGTCACCAAGAGATCGACCTGGCTAGACCCAAAGCCAACACTAAAAATACTGGATTTAGGCCTGAGGAAAGAGCATGGATAGATAATTTCCTCAAAGAGGGTCATATCGATAGCTTTCGCGAAGAACACCCAAACCTCGAAGCAGCATACTCGTGGTGGTCAAACCGCGCTGGAGCAAGAGAGCGCAATGTCGGTTGGAGACTTGACTACTTTTTAGTCAACAGTTCCGCCAAACACCGCTGCCTTAGCAATCGCATTCAACACGATGTTTTAGGTTCCGATCACTGCCCGGTGGATTTGGTTTGGGAACGATAAACAATAAACTCCATATCGTCGCCTGTGGAGGCACCTTCGACAAGATTTACCTGCCCAACCAAGGCCAACTCGGCTTTGGAGCCAGTGTTGTAGAAGATCTACTCGAACAAGCTAGCCTCCCAGAAGACATCACTGTCAGCCACCCCATGAGCTTGGACAGCCTAGACATGACAGGCGAACACCGAGAAATGCTCACACAGCATATCTTAGCGCTGGAGGCTAGATATATTATCGTTGTCCATGGCACCGACACCATGGTTAAATCAGCTCTGCACACTTCAGAACTAAACACCAACAAAACCGTTCTCTTCACTGGGGCCATGGTTCCAGCTCGCCTCCCCCATAGCGATGCCCAACTCAATCTCGGCTATGCCATAGGAAAAATTCTCTCACTAAAAAGCGGTGTTTGGATCGCAATGAACGGCTCCATCTTTGCACCCAACAATTGCTTAAAAAACAAGACGATAGGAAGGTTTGAAGAGACTGAGTCCTAAACTAAAGCTTTATTTAGAGTCAGTTTGACCTTTTAAGATGCTCAGAATCTCAGACATCTGACCCTTTTGTGCAATCTCCATTGGGCTTTCTGTAAAAAATGAGGAAGAGTTGGCCTCCACACCAAGATCTACTAAATGCTGCACCAAGTCAATCCTCCTGCCCTCAACCGCAAAATGCAATGCAGATTGACCCGTAGACATGGTTTGATGAACATCCGCACCTTTATCTACAAGCATTTTAAACATGGCAATCCTCCCCTCCTTTACAGCTAAAATCAAAGGAGTCATACCATAGTCATCGCGATGAGCAGAAACAACATCTAGCCGAACGCCCTTTTTGAGCAACTGTGCCAACCTTGCCATGTTGTCCGTTGCGATCGCATCGTGCAAAGCTGACCAACGACCATCGGCCACCAAAGGGTTACCAACTTCGCTCGTCAAAGGGGCATCAACAGATCTTGCTCCACAGCCCCACAACAGTAGCACCAAGCAAAAAGACATCACTTTATTCACCTTCATTCACCCACTATAATCGAAACCCCGTAAAAAATAGCTAAATATTCATGGCAATAAAGCGTTGAGTGACTTGCTTGTCTCCAACAAACAACATCCTGACGTTGGTTTTCTTTCATGCCCCATTGACCAAAACTCCACACACCACTCACTTTGCCCTCATCATGGACTGGGACGACACCTTGTGCCCAGATACCATCAGTGGATTCTTAAATAGCTTAGGCTACGTTCCTGAAACGTACTGGGAACCCCTGGATAAGCTGGTCCATGAAGGTTGGGATATTGTTAGCGCCTACATGAAAGGACTCGTGGATCTTCTCTCAAATCACCCCAACGCCAAATCTCTGCTCACAACTTATGCAAAATCCCACACTCCATTTCCAGGTGCAGAACACCTGATTGAGAATCTCAAAAGAGAGATGCTACCCAACATTGAATTGCACACCTTTATCCTCAGCTCTGGCTTAAGAACCCTCATTGAACACATCCCCTGCTCCCATCAGTTCGACCATCTTATCGCTTCAGATCTGGCCTTTGATGATGGTGGCAACATCATTTTTCCTAAAATGGTCTTCAGCAAAGATGATAAAGCTCGCTTGATCCAAGATCTTTGCCGCGGACAAGCCAACACACAGCGATGGTCACAGATCCAAAAGAACTGCCCAACTATCCCACCACATCAGACCCTCTTCCTTGGCGATGGCTATACCGACATCCCCTGTTTCCAATGGCTTAAAGAACATGGCGGTAATGCTATCGCCATTTATAACCAAGAGAAGGTCGAGACGATAAAGCGTGCCGAAAACTTTTTACACAAGGGTTTGGTCCAGCATATCGCCAACGCAGATTACCAAAGATCAGAGCCACTATTCAAACTCATCACACAAAAGATAAAACAGTGCTTTGAAGGCATGGGTTCTACCCCAAGCCTCAATACCAATGGATCACGGGAGCATCACTGAGCACCAACCCTAACTATCTAAATTATTGGATCCTTAGCGGCGGAACCGGCACCGGTAAGTCAAATTACGCCATTCAACTCGCCAAACACCTTGATCTGGAAATCTTTTCCGTTGACAGCATGCTCGTTTACAAGGGCCTCAACATAGGAACAGCAAAACCCAGTGCTCAGGAACTGAGCGCGATACCTCATCACCTTATCGATGAAGTTGATCCTTGGCAAGAGTTCAATGCCAGAGAATACCTCAACAGAACCGATCGTGTCTGTCATCAGCTCAAAGGTCGCTGCCTAGGTGTGGGGGGCAGCCCTTTTTATATCAAAGTTCTTCGCGATGGACTTAGTCATATCGAGGATACCCCCAACCTTGAAAATTTTTTGCAGCGCTATAACGAGATCGATTTGCGAACGGCCCTAAAGCGACTTGATCCCGAGCGGGAACAAGCCATCAATAGCGGCGATCGCTTTCGACTGATCAGAGCCCTTACCCTTATTTACTCTTCCGGAAAAAAGGCTAGTTTATTCAAGCCCCAACAATCTCGCCCTGGCGTAAAAGTAAAAATCGTCGCCCTAAGAGCTGATCGCAAGCAAATGCACGCAAAACTAAAAGCTCGCATTGACAATATGTTTGCCCAGGGTCTGCTAGATGAAGCGAAAGCGCTATTTGATGGCCCCAAATTGTCCAAATCAGCTGCAGCTGCCGTTGGCTACAAAGAACTCTTTGCTCACTTCAGGGGCGAAATGGACCTTGAGACCGCTAAAGAGAAAATACTCATCGGCACGCGACGCCTCTATAAACATCAAATGACTTGGCTTAAAAAACTCGACGTCACGTGGGTGGACATCGACCCAGATCAACCTGGTTCAGCTATGCCTAAACTATTGGCTTTAGCAGAACGCCACTTTCGTTCCGTAGCAAAATAGACCGGAGAACACACTATCTCAATGCCGATCAACCTTAGCATAGTGCCTTGATCAATCTACTGAAACCGTTGTTTTCGAGCTAAAGCAACGGTTTCAAAGCAAGACAAAATCAAACCAATAAGCCACTCTCACTTAAACCCATCAGAAAACACCTTGAATAACCAAGCTACAGATGTTCCCCCCCTTAGTCCAAAGGCCAAGTCCTCACTAAAATCTATTTTTCTGATCCTGCTTATCGATTTGATAGGGTTTTCTATCATCTTCCCACTATTTCCTGCCATGCTTGAGCACTATGGCAGTCGAGAACAAGACCTTCTGTACAACTGGATGATTGACGTGGTCACCCTAACGGAGAACGCGATGGGAGGCTCATCAGGCTACCACGCTGTCCTATTTGGGGGACTTTTAGGATCGATCTACTCTTTGCTCCAGTTTATATTTGCACCACTTGTAGGCCGACTTTCAGACATCCATGGGCGGCGACCGGTTTTGTTGATCTGCCTCATAGGCATCACTCTATCATACATATTATGGTTTTTTGCCGGCAGTTTCACCTTACTCGTGGTCTCCAGACTGATTGGTGGAGTGATGAGCGCCAACATTTCAACAGCAACGGCCGTCGTTGCCGACGTCACCACTCCCGCCAATCGCTCTAAAGGCATGGCTTTGATAGGCGTCGCCTTTGGGTTGGGTTTCGTGAGCGGACCTGCCATCGGAGCTGGCGCAAGCCTGATCGACCTGAGTCTCTATTGGCCCCAACTCAAGGCTTTTGGGCTAAATCCATTTTCAGCCCCTGCTTTAGTGGCTCTCATCTTATCCGTTATCAATGCCGCCGTCGTTTTTATCAACTTTTCAGAGACTCTCCCCGAAGCCCAAAGGGGCAAGCACAAAAGTCTTCGCTCCATCAATCCAATGGTGCTCTTTAAAGTCGAACAGTTCAAAGGGGTCAATTTGAACAACAGCGTCTATTTTTTATATATTTTAGCTTTCACTGGCATGGAGTTCACCCTAACCTTTCTGACGTTTGAACGTCTAAAATTTGACAACATGGACCAGGCGATGATGTTTGTTTTCATTGGCTTTATTTTGATCATGATGCAAGGTGGCTACGTTCGGCGCAAGGCGCCACTCATTGGAGAACGCAAAATGGCCTTCAGAGGACTGTGTCTTCTTATTCCTGGACTTGCCATACTCGGTTTCGCCCACACCATCGCCATGCTGTATTTGGGACTCTTTCTCATGTCGGTAGGATCGTCTCAGGTGATCCCCTGTCTCACAACCCTAACCTCCCAGTACGCCCCAAAAGAAGAGCAAGGGCGAGTCGTGGGTGTATTTCGTTCACTGGGCTCCCTCGGCAGAGCTATTGGACCGATCATTTCCTGTCTCGTCTACTGGAAACTTGGTGCTACCGCTTTTTATACGCTAGGGGCAACCTTTATTTTGCTGCCATTGATTCTCGTGCGTCGCCTACCAAAACCGAGCGGAAGTTTAGCTTAAAGCCATGGCAACACCGCCCAAACGCATCGTGGTCGCCATCACCGGTGCATCCGGAGCCATCATGGGCTATCGCATGTTAGAACTCCTCAGCAAAATAGAACATATCGAGGTCCACTTGGTGATGAGTGAAGCTGCCCGCTTCACGTTGAAACAAGAAACAAATCACACGATCAAAGAAGCCAAAGCCTTGGCCGATCACAACCACGAACCTCAACAAATTGGAGCACCCCTAGCTTCTGGCTCTTTCCACCACGATGGCATGATCGTCTTGCCTTGCTCGATAAAAAGCCTTAGCGCTATCGCCCAATGCCACTCGGCAGATCTTATTTCAAGGTCCGCCGACGTCAGCCTCAAAGAAGGACGGCCTTTACTGCTTGCCGTTCGAGAAACGCCCATCCACAATGGACACCTCAGGTTGATGTCGCAAGCTAGTGAAATGGGTGCCATCATCTACCCACCGGTGCTTGGGTTTTACTCTGGCCCACAAACCCTAGACCAAGCCATCGACCATCTACTCGGGAGAATGCTGCAACGAATCGGTATCTCGACTTCGCACTTTAAAGTTTGGTTAGGACCTCAGCAGTCGTTAAAAACTCAAAAAAATCAGATCTTTTAACGACGAACGAGAAAACCTCGTTCACCACGTAACACAGCTCTCGATTGACGCTCCACAGCCTCTACAGCAGAAAAACAAGGGCCTTGTTGTAAGTTGTCCAAGAGTTGCTCGAGCTCATCGTCGTCACCTTGAGCCTCTAACTCAACACTGCCATCCCGTTCATTGCGAACCCACCCTGTCAAGCCTAAACCAAGGGCCGTCTCTTGAGTAAACAGTCGATAACCAACACCTTGGACACGCCCTTTCACCCGGTACCAAAAGCGCTTAGAAGGCTCTAAAACCGGATCCGTCAACGAATATACCCCATCACCTTTGCCACCAGCTCTGGATCATCTGCAGCAACGGCAAGACCTTTGGCCTCTTTGCGCTCATTCCTCAATATAAAACCCTTCGTGGATGAATAGTTAACCGTAAATAGGGTTTGAACACTGCTCGCACCTTGCAAACCAATCTCTAAAGCAGCCATGGACTGTTTCTCAATCTGGGTCAAACCGTCTTCAGTATCAAACAAGTAGTGCTGACGAAGCCCCTTCACCTGCACAATCCATTCATTGTTACGGATCAATAGGGTTGGTGCAATACGTTCGGATAATTCAACCAAACGCTGAAACTGGATCAACAAACTCGCCACTTCAGAATTGGCTTTTTTGCGTTGAGGAGCTTTTTCTTTGGCCAAATCGTCCAAGGCACTCGTTGCTAAGGAAAGTGAATTCATGAACCTCGTATACCCCAAGATGTAACCTTGCAAACCCAAGTTCGCTTTATCACGCCGAATCAACGAACGCCCTATAAACTTATCGTTCCCCCAACTTCATTACAGATATGTTATAAAACGCTTAAAATTCATGGTTCTAGCCATCAATCGCTCGCAACTTGTACAGCTCGATTAAAATTTTTTGGTCTTTATAATATTTTTAGTTTCTAAATCAACACAATGGCGCTCAAGGACGAGATCAAAGATCGGCTAAAACATTTCATGAGAAACAAGATGGCCACAGAACTCACCGTCGTTCGACAGATCAAGACCGAAATCATGAAGTTTGAGACCAACGGTTCCGGAAGCGAAGCTCAAGACGAAGACGTCTTAAAAATCCTCAACTCCCTAGCAAAGCAACATCAAGAGAGCATTGAAATCTTTTCTAAAGAAAACCGGACCGACCTTCTTGAAAAAGAACAAATAGAACTTGAAGTGATCAAAAGCTTTATGCCTGCTAATCTAGAAGGAGAGGCCCTCGAAGCTCTGGTTGACTCCACCATCCGCAGCACTGGAGCAGAATCCAAAAAAGACATGGGGCCCGTGATGAAAAAAGTCAGAGCAGCCATTTCCGATAAAAATCTAGGTGTTGATGGCAAAGTTTTGTCTGAAATGATCAAAGCCAAACTGGCTTAAGAATTAGACTCAAGATCGCTATTGTCAAATAAATGAAGGCCACAACTTAGCCTCACACCCATGCTCAAATGATTGACCAAATGATAGAAATCCTCGTCGTGAGCATGAGGGATGCCTTTTTGGCCGTCACTGTGTTTGTTGCGGCGATGCTTTTCTTTTTCAGTTGGTTACAGTATGCAACGAGTGGCTCCTTTGTTGAATACATAAAAAAGCGCAACAAACTTCAACCCTTCATAGGAGCCCTGATGGGCTTAACACCGGGCTGCGGCGGAGCGATCGTGATGATGCCCATGTACTCACGAGGCTACGTCACTTACGGCACCGTCGTAGCGACGCTAGTTGCCACCCTTGGCGACTCAGCTTTTATCCTCATTGGCAAAGCCATTTCGGACAAAAGCTTCATGATACCTATGCTGGCCGTTCACATCATCTCTTTTGTCGTTGGGCTCATTTGTGGTTATCTCTTTGATCTCACTGGAGTGACACCCCACTCGCCCCTCGGAAAGATCGGCCCAGTACTTGGCGAGAACGACCCCGAAGAAAAAGAAATGAAGGTGTCGCCCTTGGATGAGATGCCCCATGAAAAACCCAATGGTCTCGGCTATAAGATTCTACACCAAGGCTATGTTTTATGGTGGGCCGTAACCATCATTGGCTTTATTTTCGCCAACCTACTACTCCTTTGGACCGGTCAAGATGCTGATTACGAGCTGAGCTTGGCCTTCAACCCACTCACCCTAGATGGGTTCATCACTTGGATAGGACTTCTCGGAACAACACTTTCCGTCATCCTTTACATTGCCCAGAGAAACTGGGTTGCCGACGACACTGAAGCAACCATCGGCGATAAATTGCACTCCTTAAAAGAGACCATGATTCATGCAGCCAGTGAAACAGCTTTTGTTACATTTTGGGTGATGATAGCCTACTTAGCCTTCGAGTTTTTTATGCTCTTTTCCGGACTATCGGAGCAAGACCTCACCCAGTATGGAGACGGTTTCGCCGCAATTCTGACGACAACGATCATCGGCCTTGTTCCCGGTTGTGGCCCCCAAATCATCACGATAACAGCTTACACAAAGGACATCATCTCATTTCCTGCCCTCGTTGCCAATGCCATCAGTCAAGATGGCGACGCCCTTTTCCCACTGCTCGTTCGCCACCGTTCCGCAAGCTTATGGGTGACTTTTCACACTTCTATACCAGCTTTGATAACGGGTGTGATTCTAATGATGGCTGACGTTCATTTTTAATTGACGTGACCGATTACACTTGTGCTTAATATATCAAAAGTCAACACTCCATAACTTTTTGTAGTACTATGACAAATAGACCATCTAGGAATCTCAGTAAAATTGATATCGACACCCTGGGTGACAATCATCTTTTTTGCTCAAAAGACACTCCTCTTCGTGAAGATGCATTCAAAATGTCTGACGAAGACAAGATGTCTATTATTGAAGACAGATTCGCTGACATCATGGAAGCTCTTGGGCTCGACCTGAAGGACGACAGCTTAAAGGGCACGCCAAAAAGAGTTGCCAAAATGTATGTGAAAGAAATTTTCAGTGGCTTAAAGCCCGATTTAGCCCCAAAGAACTCAAACTTTGACAACAAATACGAATACAACGAGATGCTTGTGGAAAAAGACATCACGGTCTATTCAACTTGCGAACACCACTTTCTACCCATCGTCGGCAAAGCTCACATCGCCTACTTCTCTAACGGGAAGGTCATCGGCCTTTCCAAGATGAATCGAGTCGTCGACTATTATGCAAAACGCCCTCAAGTCCAAGAGAGAATGACAATACAGGTGGTTGATCACCTCAAAAAGTTCCTCGACACCGAAGACGTGGCCTGCATTATTGATGCTAAGCATTTGTGTGTTAACTCTAGAGGCATTAGAGATATCCAGAGTAGCACCGTAACAGGTGAATTCGGAGGAAAGTTCCAAGATCCATCGATCAAGCAGGAATTTTTAAATTATATCTCCATGAGAATAGACTAGCCGAATAAATAAAACCCATCTTTTACAACATCACAACTCCATCTCCTTTAAAGAAATCATTCACAATGATTTCTTTAACACCTGCATTGCTTGAGCATCTTTACAGCTAAAGCTATCTGAACTCTGGCACTCGTTTAAGACTTAGGAATGTTAAAAAAAGCTCTTCGTAGCCCCTTTGGTCAACGCGTTGCTAGTTATCTGATTGCGAATATCATTCGTTTAACAGCACGCTCAACACGTTGGACCATCATCAATCCCGAAATAGGCGAAAAATTCATGTCAGGTGAGCCGACCATCGGGATCTTTTGGCACGAAAGAATCATGCTCATGACCGAAGCCTGGAGATCTGATGGCAACTTTTGGATGCTACAATCTCCACATCGTGACGGAGCTCTTATCGCCAGAGCAATTCAGAAACTAGGCTTTCACACCATTTGGGGCTCATCTAGCATAGAAAAAGGTGGAGCGGCAAGCTTACGAACAATGGTAAAAACCCTAAAACAAGGGGAATCCGTTGGCATCACTCCCGATGGACCACGTGGACCCAGCAGAAAACTTAGCCCCGGAGTTATCGCAGCAGCACGTCTTAGCGGCTGCTGCGTATACCCTCTAGCATGGAGTGTGAGTCATAAGAAAAGACTGTCCACTTGGGACCGCATGGTTATTGCACTGCCATTTTCAAAAGGAGTGATCGCTTACGGAGAGCCCATACATGTGCCGCGCTCACTCACTAAAGATGAACAGGAACAGTATCGCCTACTCATCGAACAAAAACTCAATGACGTGACGGAAGAAGCTGACAAATACATTTCCTCCGTGTCGATATCAGATTCCGTAAAAAAAAGCTATTGACTATAAAACAATTATACATATCATTTTCTTAGTATTATTATTTTTTTTACACAAATTTGTTCTTTGTGTTTGATTTCTAAACCCTTCAATTGTTTTTTTATCATATAGAGAAATATTTAGATTCTCATTCTTTTCTTAAAATTTATTTCGCGGAGGCCTAACCATGATCGATTTACTCGATGGCTTAAACCAAAAACTAAAAGCCATGAAAATGATGAATATCATTTTAAGCACATGGACTGAAATGAAGCACCTCATGAGTGAAGCTGACAACACCAGATATCTGCTCATGTTAGAAACGGCAAAATTTTTCATGTTACGAAATAATTTTCCCCGTGTGATTCGCGAATACGAATCCACAATATACCTACTCGAATCTATCCGGTCCGACCAAAAAAACTCGGCATAGAGTCAAAACCAAAAGTAGGAAAGCTAAACAAGTTACATCATAAACAAGCAACCTCGGAAGAAAATAGGCTGTTATTTTCTCCCGAGGTTACAATTTAAAAAATAAATTATAGCTTAGCGGATATAACTTTCTCTAATTTAATCAGATCAGCTGAAAACTTCCTAACTCCCTCAGCAAGCTTTTCCGTAGCCATTGGATCTTCGTTCATCATCCAACGAAAAGCTTTTTCGTCTAGGGACACCCTAGCCTCATCACAGGCCGTCTTCGCTAACTCAGAGCTTAACTTTTGAGGTAGATCACCTTCCTCGCTTTTAAGTTGATCTAGAAGTTTAGGGCCAATCGTCAAAGCGTCACAGCCGGCCAAGGCCTTGATCTCACCAACATTTCGGAAGCTAGCCCCCATGACGATCGTTTCAACATCAAATTTTTTATAGTAATTATAAATTCGACGAACAGACACCACTCCTGGATCTTCGTCATCGGCATATCCATCGACCCCCTCGCTCTGCTTATACCAGTCTAATATTCGACCGACAAAAGGAGATATTAAAAAAGCCTTTGCTTCAGCACAGGCAACAGCTTGGGCAAAACTAAACAGCAAGGTCAAATTACAGCGCACACCTTCACTCTCCAGTATTTCTGCAGCTTTTATACCCTCCCAAGTGCTAGCGATCTTGATCAGCACGCGATCAGAGCTCACTCCAGCCTCACGGTAAAGCTTATGAATATCTCTCGCTTTAGCAACGGTCGCATCGGTATCAAAACTCAATCTAGCGTCAACTTCCGTTGAGACATAGCGCGGAACGATCTTTAGGATCTCACAACCAAAATTAACAGAAAGCTTATCCATCGTTTTTGATAGTGCGGCACTGCCCTGACCTTTACCATATGCAATCGCATCGTCAACCAAGCCCTGATATTGCTCCATTCCAGCCGCAGCAACGATCAAACTAGGATTCGTAGTCGCGTCCGTTGGAGCAAAGGCCTGTATCGATTCCACATCACCAGTATCTGCGACAACCGTGGTCTGTGACTTAAGGGACTCTAAAGCATTCATGCATCTATCTCCGATTAATGATCAACATCCATGCATCAATACCGTCAGGAGAACTGACCGCTCGATGCAATCATATTCATAAAGTATGGTGTCGAAAATAAGGATTCAAGTGTACTTTTAGGATTCAATCAAAATACACAGCTACAACAAAAATAATATTAACTATACTTAACTATTGTTAATCAAAACATAGATTTTCTCCAAACTGGCTCCACAAGGATCTCCTCTATGGGACAAGCTGGATCTGAGATCCGCTTTAGCAATCTCCTCGCAGCTGTTGCACCAATAATGTCCGCTCTTATATCGATAACCTTTGGCTCAGGAAACAAACCCTCCAAGTAAGAAGGTTCATTATTACAAGAAATGAGCTCATAATCAGCTGGATCTACCCCCCTCTCCCTAAATCTGCGATGAAGCGCCGCCGAAACCAAGTCAGATGGTGAAAATATCGCTTTACAATGATCAACATCTTCCAAAAATTCATCCAAGAGATGATCGAGAACACGGCGATCCAGATCAGGCTCGGCACAATCTGACGAGAATGCGCAACTTCCACGATGATAAGAAACAACACTCCCTCCTGCGTCTGCCATCTTCAACACAAAAGCCTCCTTTCTTTCCGTAAATTCTTGATGCCCAGGTGAAGGATCAAAGAACGCCACTCTGCGATGCCCCAATGACAAAAAGGCCTCTGCCGCAAGTTCAGCGACCTTGGCGTTATCCGGCCTCACGTTGTCCAGAAGGCCACGCTGCTTATCAAAATGATAGACCGACACCATAGGGATACTCCCAATAGCCTTCATCATTTCAGCATCTGGCTTGACCCCTGCGATCAACAAACCATCTATACTGCGTCTGTCTAAAGCTACGGGAAGCACTCGGTTATGATCCAGGTTTAATTTCATCAGGTGCAAACCATCCTCATCCATCACCTTTGCTACACCAACCAAAGTCTTTTCAATAACTGGGCGGTAGGACGTGTCCACCCCCATCCCTACCGTAGCCATAGCTATCTGACCACTGTGAATACCAAGAAAAGCACGGGAAGGACGACCACGCTTTCTCAGGGAAGGAGCGGCACTATAATTCAATTGCGCTATCGCTTCCCGCACTCGCTGCGCAGTAGCGTCAGAAACGCGAGGGTGATGATTGATCACCCTCGATACGGTCATCGCTGAAACTTCAGCCAACCTAGCTACATCTTGAATATTGGCCTTCGATTTCAATAGCTAAAACCCCTAAAACTGGTTGTCCAAAATAATGATGAGTTCCATTTGTAAAAATAATGGTATTAAAAATGATATAATCTTTCTTGAAATGTTACAATACATGATATATTATAACTTCACTCAACCAGAGGTATGACAAACATGAGCGTATACTTTCCAGACATTCAGAAGATTGACTTTGAAGGCAAGGACAGCCGTAACCCACTAGCTTTCCGCTTCTACGACGAACAAAAAGTCGTCGCAGGCAAAACCATGAAAGAGCACCTTCGATACGCCGTTTGCTACTGGCACACCTTCTGCGGCACCGGAGCAGATCCCTTTGGACCCGGACCTCAACAATTACCATGGCTAAAGGCAAGCAACCCTATGGAGCAAGCCCACCAAAAAATGGATGCCGCCTTTGAATTTTTCACCAAGCTAGGCGTGCCCTACTATTGCTTTCACGATCGAGATATGGCCCCCGAAGGCAAAAGTGTCGCTGAATCAGAGGCCAACCTATGGGAATTGGTCCAAAAAGCCAAATCCAAACAAGAAGAGAGTGGCTTAAAACTCCTTTGGGGCACCGCCAATGCCTTTTCTAACCCTCGCTACATGAATGGAGCAGCCACCAACCCAAATTTTCAAGTGCTGTGCCACGCCGCCGCACAAGTGCAAAAAGCCATGGATGCAACCCAGTACTTGGGTGGAGAAAATTACGTGTTTTGGGGCGGACGCGAAGGCTACGACAGTTTGCTCAACACGGATATGAAAAGAGAAAAAGCCCATTTGGCCACGTTTCTACGCTCCTGTGTTGAATACGCCAAAGACATCGGTTTCACCGGACAATTGCTCATCGAGCCCAAGCCTATGGAGCCAACAAAGCACCAATATGATGTCGATTCGGCAACAGTCATTGGTTTTCTAAGGGAACACGGCCTCGAGGATGACTTCAAGATCAATCACGAGCCAAACCATGGAACCCTCGCTGGTCACGATCCTGCCCATGACCTACAAGTCGCCTCAGATGCCGGCATGCTTGGATCTATCGACGCCAATCGCGGCGACCCTCAAAATGGCTGGGACACCGATCAGTTTCCAACCAATCTGTACAGCGCCATCGACATCATGAGAATCGTGCTCAACCAAGGCGGACTCAAGACAGGAGGCCTAAATTTCGACGCCAAAACCAGACGCAATTCAACGGACCTCAACGACATCTTCTATGCCCACATAGGAGCCATGGACACCTTCGCTAGAGCTCTGATCATCGCCAATGAAATAGACTCGGATAGCGAACTCAGCGAAATGAAAAAACATCGTTACTCTTCATTTGATGCTGGAGCAGGAGCCCAATTTGAAGCTGGCTCCCTAAGCCTGCAGGAGCTCAGGGCGATCGCACTGGAAAACCCAGAACCCGCTTTGGTTTCCGGGCAACAAGAACTCTGCGAGAACATCTACAACCGCTACCTCCTCTAGTAAAAAAACATGTCAACACTCGGTCTAGACCTCAGCAGCCAAAGTCTGAGCGCTATCATCATCAACGAACTCACTGGTGAGGTCATCACCGACACAAGCCTATCCTTCGCAAGATCATTTCCTGATTATCAAACAGAAAATGGTTTTGTGAGAGGTGACCATGGTGCCGTCTTCACTTACCCAAGTCTCTTTCTTGAGGCCTTAGATCAGATCTTTGTTGAGCTAAAAGCTCACTTGAGTCAAGTGAAGGCGATATCCATCTCTGGACAACAACATGCATCGGTCTACCTCAAAAAAAGCTTTGCTCAATCATTGCATGACCTACAGACATCCAAAAGTCTCAAGCAGCAACTAGAAGAGGGCTTTTCCAGAGACATCGTTCCTATCTGGATGGACCACTCGACGACAAAACAATGTGAACAGATGAATCACACCATTGATAAAGATGTGGTAACCCTGCGCTCAGGCTCACCCTATTGTGAACGCTTTACCGCAGCACAAATTAGAAAATTTTACCAAGAGGAGCCTGAGGCATACCAACATACCGATAAGATACATCTGGTCAGTTCATTTATCGCTACGGTGCTCAGCGGCAAGGATGCCCCCATCGATCATGGCGACGGTGCAGGCATGAATCTCATGGACCTATGCTCTAAAGACTGGTGTGATGACTTGCTCAACGCTTGTGCACCAAAATTAAAAGAAAAATTGCCGGAACTGAGTTCATGTGACCTCAAACTGGGCCCAGTTCACAGTTACTTCTCCTCAAAATACAACATGCCTTCGGACTGTCAGGTGGTCATCGCCTCGGGAGATAATCCCAGTAGCCTAGTCGGATGCGGAGCAACGGGTCGGGGCACAGCTGTGATAAGCTTAGGAACTAGCGACACCTTCTTTTCGGCATCAGGATACAAAACAACAGACACAGAGGGAATAGGGCATATTTTTGGAAATCCAGCCGGTGGCTGGATGGGCTTGATCTGTTTTCGAAATGGATCACTCACAAGAGAAACCGTACTAAAGAGGTTTGACTTAAATTGGGAGGTAGCAGAGAGGATGATATCTCATTCTGCACCTACAGCTATCGATCAAAGTCCATTGCCTTATTTCGAAGCTGAGATCTCACCTTCGATAACCTCTACCACGCAAGTCGAAGACTTGAATGAAGACGCTAGCATCGCACTCACCTCACTCATAGAGTCTCAAATCATCAACATGAAGCTGATGTCAAAAAAGCACTTGAAATCCGTCAAGCTGATCAGACTAACCGGCGGAGGCTCCAAAAATAACGCTATCGCTCAAATGATCGCAGACGTCTTCCAAGCTGAAGTTCAGTGCATCTCAACGGACAAGTCTGCGGCACTAGGAGCAGCCATGAGGGCCGCCCAAGCGGTTTTCGAACTGCCCTTTAAAACACTGTCTGAACGCTTCGTTAAAACCGAGCGAGTCTTTGCTCCCAGAACGGAATACGAACAACACTATGCCGCCAAAGAAAGAGAACTCAACGATAAAATCAGCCTAGCTTTACATTCAAAGCCGCACTGAGCAAAAGCCTCAACAACGTATTGATCTTTAACGGTCAATACGTTGTCGAAACATCAAATGGTGGAACCTACTACCATGAGTGAGGAGGAATCATGCCCAAAATCTTAAATCCATCCCGCCCCTTAGGCTCTATGATGTAGCAAACCCCCATGGGCTCTGGATATATACCCGCTACCGCTTCAAAGGGGTCGTCGTGAGCGACAATCACCGTGTTCTTACCCTTTAGTGGAACCTTCGACACAAATGGAGATACCCGTTGTTTCATGGTTTCCATTTGGGCCTTACTGAATTCTGCGTGAGGGAGAAAGTTTAGAGCTTCACGTTTTTCATACTTCCCAAAAGCCAGCCAAGCTGTTTGCCACGCACGAAAGTACTGACTACTAAAAACCGAACCAACAGGAATGTTGTGGTAACGGAACGCCCTACCTATATGCACCGCTTCATGCCAACCCTTTTCACTCAATACCCTTTGGGTAGAGCCATTATTTACATCAGCATCAACCTGATCGGCATAATCTTTTTCCGTTGAGGCGTGACGGAAATAAAGCACCAAACCACCTTTTTTAGCCCTTTCTATAAGCTTTTCACGATCAACGGATTCATCAGCAGCATTTAGACCCAAACTAAATAAGACGAGACAACCCACCAACAGTCTCACAAACAACATTTCTCTCGTCAAGACAACTCCACCGAATATTTTAAAGTGTACATTAATGTAAGATTAACATAACTCATTTACAAATAAGCGCAAGTCTTTATGATAAAATAAATAATCCACTCTATCATTTATTTTATCATCTTGAAACACAATCGGAAATTTACAATAATAGCAATCAGTAAAATGTTTTCACTGACAAGCAGAGCAAAGGCATCGATTCAGCCCTGATTGCTCATTTCCGTATCGCTCAATTGATGATAATAGAAGAACAAAAAAAGATCACGTCGTTTTGATCACGATGCGGCAACACCATCGGGCTTTACAATTGATTTGAACGATTCAGCATTCATCAGGTCCTTAGTCAGCAACACCGCTTTTTCTAAAGCATCTGCCGTCTGACTTCTATCACCATTGATAATAAGCCAAAATGCTATTTCACCAATCGCACGAACGATTTCTTGGGGCACAAGAATGTTGGTTTCACATTCATCAATGGCCAATAACATTTTATCGGAAATATCCTCGTAGTCCCTTCCTTGCTTCAAGAAGACGGTCGAATCGACAAGATGTCCATAAATTTTACGAAAAACCATTTCTTTTTGATGATCTCTGCAATGTATGATTCCCTTTTGATCAGGACGGACTAAATCGCACAGATTTTTTCTACGAGATGTTCCTGAATTTTTAAGATCTATCAATTTTGCCATTGCTCATGACCTCGAGAATCACATAAGTGAACATATTTTACTTTGCCAGCTCACAAATTCAAGAAAGTGTATCAACTTTGTTTACGATCTACTTCTGCTGAGTAGAAATTCATAAGAAAGGTAAGCTATAATTGCTCTTTTTCCTTGATCATCGAAAGACAATTATCTTTACCTTTTTATCAAATAGAAATGGAGATCACTCACCATTAGGGGCATATGGGCTTGCTAACGAAAAAAGTGATCATCGTTGCAGCACGGATTACAAATCAGCATAAACTCACATTGACTTTAATTTACGGTCCGTCACAAAAGTACCGAAAGGCACTAAAGTGGCGACAAAGAGATACAAACTAAAGCCAAAAGACCATTTGAACTTGAACTTGGAAACCAACAGCAAAATGGTGTATGCTACAAAAAGAACACCGTGGGCCATTCCCGTGATCTTGACCGCTATCGGGTATTCGAAAATATACTTTAATGGCATCGCTACACCGAGCAATAGCAAATACGAAACCCCTTCCAAGTTACCCAAGAACCGTAGTTTATCTAACATTTCAAGATCCTTATTTGATTTATCAATTGAATGAAGGAACCTTCCTGAGGGAAGACTCTAGCTTTAAAAACCACCGATCGCCCTCTTTGCTCCAAGGGTGGCGCTTCCATTTTGCCAACCAAAGCCCATACTACGAAACTCTTTTCTCTCATATAAACCTAACTTCTTTAAAAGCTGCCCTACTTTCATCTCCATAACAGAAAAGTCGTGTAGATGTCCGCACCTCAATCTGGCTGAGAAAATCAAGGCGTCTTGGACAGATAGATCTCGATGAATGATATCGTCTTGGGGCACATAGGCTAGTTGAGACCTAAAGACCGCTCTCTCAGAAAAAACATCCGTATTATGAAAAAACAAACTGCCTTGATCGGCTTTGATGACAGTGGCCATAAACTTTAATAAAGTGCTCTTTCCTGAACCAGAAGGACCTAAGATCGCTGTTATGGTTCCGCCAGCGCACTTCACGCTAACATCTTTAAGCACTTGGTTACCTTGAAAACTTTTAGAAAGTGCAATCGCTCGTATATCACACTTTAATTTTTTTTGGGGTTTATTGACAACTCCCTTGGATTCGGGCTCAACAAATTGATGGGCTTTCGAAGAACCGGAGGCAATTTTTTTCCTCAAGTCATCTAAATTAAGCTGAGCAGACCTGATTTTCTCCTCAGACCTTGGCTTTAGGCTCATCGATGTAAAAACAAAAAGATCAATTGAACGCTATATCGAATTTCACATCCACATCATCATAAATCAACTTATCTTTTGCCATACCAAACCAACCTGAGTTTTGGTAATTGACATTAAAATCTTGACGATCAAAAGTGAAAACTCCCGTTAACAGCCAAGCTCCATGGTCACTTTTCTTAACATCCACAGGAACTTGTATGGCTTTTTTGACACCTCTAATCTCAATCTCTCCCATCATGTTTGCCCCCTCCATTTTCACAAACTCAAATCTAGCCTCTGGGAACTGCGTGACGTAAAAAAAATCTTCACTCTTTAAATGTTTGATTAATTTGTCTCTATCTTTGCCTGGCTCCATGTCCTTCACTTCAATAGACGTCATATCCAAAACGATGTTTAGGGACTCAATTTGACCTGAATCACCAATCGATGCATCAACACACTTTGCCTGGATTTGACCATGATGAGCTTTTGCAGGCATAGCACCTGTCCACCTTATCACAGCACTCTCTATACTGAGTTCCTTTGCTTGTAGTTTTATCGACAACAATACCAAAAAAATCATCAAGAATATGCTACCGATATAGCTTTTATTATTGTTCATTAACACTTTATTCGGTTTTAAAGGGATCACTCTTGTCTCGATAAAAAATATGATTTTCGCATTACTGTATCAATATCGTAGTCTTGCTAAAAATCCAACAACCACTCTCTTTAAATTGGCATTGGCGCGAACCCTTCATCTAGGAAATCCGGCTCTTTCCGGATCTGCCAACGTCTAAATTTATACCCAAACCTGGTATCATACAGACCTCAGCCATAAACGTGTGCCAGCACACTCTTAGCTTCGTCTAAGGGTGGTGTCTTGAAAACAGAGCCAATATCTTCAGCAACTTGCTTTCTCACCTCAACTTTCGGCACGTGTGATGACGCGTTTTGCTGTAAATGGAAATGACAGCGTTGCCATAGGGCTCCCCAAAACTCAGTTTTTATCGCAGCTTTAAGTCCGGCATGTCCGTCACTAGTGATCATCTCGACGCGATACAGACCCCTTTTCTTCATGCTCTTAATAACCTCTCCAGTGCCCCTCAGCCTCACTCAACGACACGCTTACCCCCAACACCATCCTCTTGCCGTCCTGGCTTACGCCATAGGCCACGAGCACAACACAATCCCTCACTAGACCATCATCACGAAATTTCGTATCGAGCACCTAGAATCAGATATTGAAACCAATCCAGCTTGCGCTAACGCCATTTTTCGAACTCTTCACCCATCTCCTTTGCCACATCGGACACCTCTTGCCTGGAAACGCTCACTCCCGCCAGTTCTTTCAAAATGAGCTCGACTTTTCATGTCGAAACCCCTTGAATGTACATTTCACAAATGGCAACATTCAGTGATATCTCCACTCATGGCCCTTTTTCGATGTCCTGTGGATAGAACGATACGCCTCCACGAACCTGCGGAATCTCAAGTCAAAGAGGCCCATTCTTGATTGGGATCGTCTTATTTTAAAACCCGTTAGTCGAGACTCAGTTCTTTCATAAGCTCCAGCCTCTAGGACAGTGGGCTCCTCGGCCTCCAATGGCTCGTTAAAGAATACTTTAATCGACTCCAGCAGGCCGCCGCAACCATTTTCGACAATGCTCTCAACAGCTGGATGGAGCTCGATAGAATGGTTGAGCTGAGTCTTCAGATCTCCTTTCGTTAGCACTTTGGAGTCTAGACGCTGCTTTTTTGCTCAACTCTAGGCAAACGGCGCACAGAATTTACAGAAAACGCCTGACGCATACTAAATAATATTTAGCGACATAATCATACCCTAATCACAAACTAACTCAATCTATCTTTACAGAAGACAGTGCTCTGTAATAATTTTGCACATTCCTCAAGGATGCTCCTCCAACATTTTCTATACGATCAATCAATGCTGAATATAAGCTGCTTGATTATAAAAAAAATTCACGGGACATACCACGCTTTAATCTCTGATTTGCAAAATATCGGCTAACTTATCGATAACTTGACTTTTACTTATTACTACAGCGACAGAAGACCTTCATCTCGTAATTTCCGCCTTCGACGATCGCCGAAATAATCGGAGAGTCCCCGTTTGCGATGAGAGGCGTATGCCACTCGGTTTCTCTTCAGATGGTAGTTTACGATCCTGATAGCCTCAGTTGCGGTCAATGGCCTTATCGGCAATGCTGTGCCCAACAAAAACAATACTTGAGGTAGATTTATATCAGGAGTTTTTTTTTGGGGAAATTCAGTCTCATCCTCAGCAATAAATGTAAGCCAAGAGTCACCATTGTCATGTGTAGATTCCAGGCAACCCATGATCTGTGCTAATTCTGGCTCATTCCTAGGTAACCTTTTCCATACGCCGGTCATGAACTTGGCTGGAGCGAATCATCAGCTCAAACGCAAACATCATCGCTTTGGTCATTTTTGCATCGAGTCGATTCATCTGCTCTTTTCTTCTGAAATTCTTTAAACCAGGAGCCTTATTAACAACGCTATCTTGCGGAGCTATCCTGACGATCTTAGGAACCATCTTTCTTGAAAGTGAAGCAGGGCTGGGCTCTCTTATTTGCACATCAGCATGCATGTCGCTGATGTTTCCAACAATTTATGGCATCGCTTTAGATGGACTGGGGGAAGATGCTAAATTTGGCGCAGCAGGCTTGGTCCATGCCATTGGCGGTAGCTTCCTGATGCCACCCATACAAGACATCATGATGGATATTACCAATGCATCTGGGGAGCATATCATATTTGGTATCTCAAGTTATCGATTCTCCTTCATTCTACCATTGATATGATTTATCGTGATCAGCATTTATGGCCATCGATCACGGCATTCAAAGTGAACAAGCCATTAATGTCATTTATTCATTTATGTGAAGTATACATATAATAATCCGAGACAACAATATGAACGATTCTTCATCATTTCATGATGACTTAAACCGATTTTCTATGCGACCAGATCCCCATTAATGCTACAACCATTTTGGTATATCGTTGAAAACTTGAACCTCACAAATGTCTGGATCTCGAACCTCTAACTCCATAGAGATGAAAGGATAACCGACCTTGGGAACATCTTCTTTCTTTTTTGCTTTAACAAAAATAGCCTTCGCTAGCATCAAGTTACAACCTTCGTATATAACCTTGGTCTGCCATTTCGTTATCTCGTTAAATGTGAATGAGTTTGTACATTTTTTTATGACTTTCAACATTGTATAATAATATAACTTCTAAAATCTTATCTGTTAAAAAATATACATATGTATTTAAAAGGTTATTGCAATCAAATACTTCTGATAAATTTTGAATCCTCAGATCACATCATCATGAATAACTCAACTACGCTTTACATGAAAAGAGTGCTTTGTAGTAGATTTGTAGATCTTGTAATGACGCCCCTTCAATATTTTCAATGCGATCAATCAAATTTGAGTCAGAATCACATGATTCTAATAAAACGTCACGTGAGATGCCACGTTTCATTCTCTGATTAGAAAAAATGGCAGCTAGCTTATCAATAACTTGATGTCTACTTGTATGGGGCAAAGAATTAAGAAGAAATGAAAAAAAAGATTCGTGATGATGTGAATCAAACGAGTAGAAACCTTGCTCATCGGCAAAAATTGTCTCAAGGTTTGATCCCTTAAATGTCGAGTGACACAATAAAACCACTCATATCTCACATATGTTAATTATTTTCCATATAAGTCAAATGCATGGTTGACAATAACAATCAGACATGACAACATTTTTGTCGTTTTATTCGAGCTCAAGTACCTTTTATTTATCATCTTCACCTTAACTCATCATCATCTTCAATGAAACGACTTGCAAGATGGTCCTTCTCAGACCACATAGCAAGTCGTTTTACTCTCTACATCAAGCTCGTTGTTAATAAATATAGGCAAATCTGAGGTGAACCACCCTAGCAGCCAACCCATACCTTCACAAATAACTTGATCTTCATCATGACAGTTCTACTTCTGATGATTATTCTCAATCAGGGTTCCTGGGTTGACATTTTCTTTATCCCAATTATCCCATATTTTCTGCAACGCCTTGGCTCTTTCCGGGTCAGTATTGATCAGATTTTGTTTTTCTCCAGGATCATTTTCTAAATCGTACAAGGCAACGGGTGTGCTAGCCCAACCGTTTCTGACCAATTTCCATTTGCCTTTACGAATGCCCCATCCGTGTTTGTTTTCTTTTTTTAGTGGATAGTGAAATCGCCAATAAATAGCTTTGTGCGGCTGCTTTTTATTCTCACCACTCAGAAAAGGTACCAAATCAACACCGTCCAATCTCCATTCTTTCTCACACTTCAAGCCAGCGGCAACGTAAGAAGTCGCAGCAACATCCAAGCTACTGACAGGCTTTTTGTAAACGGCACCCTCAGGAAGGTGGCCCTTCCATTTCATGATGAACGGCACTCGAACACCTCCTTCAAGCATCTGGCTTTTTGTCCCGCTGAATGGGTCGTTTCGTGAAGCGTTTTGAACCGTCGAACCACCATTATCACTCAGAAAATAGATGATCGTGTTATCGTACAACCCTTCGCTTTTAAGGTGATTTAGGATTCGACCTATACCATCATCCATATTGGCCATCATCGCTAACATGGTTTTCCTCAAGGGATCTTTAACGTCTGGAAATTTTTTCAGATCTTTCTCCAGAGCCTCCATGGGAACGTGTGGCGCTATGTAAGACACAAAAAGAAAGAATGGGTCTTGACCGTTTCTCTTGATGAAATCGAGAGACTCATCGGTGATCGCTTCGGTTGAGTACTTTTTTAACTCAACCGGCTCGTGGCCTCTCTTGAACTCAAACCCATGGGGGTAATCATCTAAGGGAAAAAAAACATTGCCGTTTTGATTCCAAAACGATTCATCGAAACCACGCGCAGGAGGATGAAGGCGTTTCTTATTAGCGACACCCCATTTGCCCATGTAACCCGTCTTGTAGCCAACGATTTTTAGACGCTCCGATATCAGTGGGTACTCCTCGAGACCAGGATGATAAGCAAACTCATTGGACTCGAACCCCAATCGGGACTGATAGCGTCCACTGAGGATTCCAGCTCTCGAAGGACCACATTGAGGAGCGGTGACGTAAGCCGCAGTACAGCGAACTCCATCCTGAGCAATGGAGTCGATGTGGGGGGTGCGCACGTCTTTGGAACCTTGGCAGCTCAAATCAGCATAGCCCAAGTCATCGGCTAACAAAACAATGATATTAGGTTTACCACTGACGCCCTTTGGTGCAGAAGCCACACAAACCAGTGGCAACACCATCCAAACTGAAACCTTGCACAACAAAAATCGCACTATTTTAAACATCGTGTTATTTTCCTTATAGAGATGACAAAGGTTCTTCAGTGATCATCGCCTCAGACAGGGTCTTGGCATTGGGGTCGAGCTCCAACGTCTTGATCTCATAAGGCTTTAGGCTCAAGTCTTTCTCTATGCCGTAATGGGGCAATTTCAAATGGGTTTGCTCTCCTCGTCCTGAAGATTCAAATAGACGAATGATCACAGAATCCCTTTGCTCGGCCTTTTTAATGGCGGTGACCAAAACAGCACCCTCGGACAATTGAACAAAACCATCCTGCTGGAGTTGACCCGAACCTGATGGGAAGAAGGACAAAGCCATGGGACTTTCATTTTTAGAGATCGACTCCCTTTCGATGTTATCCTCTCTATCTTTGACACCAGAACCCTTGATCCACAACTTGAAGTGACGCTCTCCTTGATCTATACGTGGAGAATATCGGTCTTGCTTCATGATTTGTCGGCCAAAAAGATTCATGCCCGAATAAGCCGGTGATCTCAACATCGAGAGACGAATCTCACCATCTTTGAAGTCCGATCCGTAAGTGCTGTCACTGATGATTGAAAGAGCGGCGTCTTCACCCGTTGACTTGGACATGACCCATCGCTGTGCAACGGCCTCTCGCCCATCTTCAAACAAGCGATCATGACCATAAGCGACTTGACCGTGATATTGTGAGGAAGCATCAACCGTTGGTATAGAACACTTCAAGAAGCGCTGCTTTTCATTCCAGTGTACTTTTGCCTCGATTCCGATTTCAGACCCATGCCTCGGCAATTGATACCTCAGACAGATCCTTGAATCACCATACCCCAGCAAGACCTCAACCGTCACTCTAGCCGCGCCACTTTCAATGATTCTTATTGGGGATAGCTCTCGCTGATGCACACCGGCAAATTTTGAGCTCTCTTCTTGGGAAAGCAATTGGAACGAACCGATCACTTCTCTGAACTCATAGATGTCTGTCCCCCATGCGTCTTCATCATCTTTGATCACTAGGAACTGCACCGCCCTCGATGAGATCATGCTTTTACCGTTCACCTCGTATCGATCCACATGGCCGGTTTTGGTGTTGATCTCAACCAACATATCACCGTTGTCAAAAATGTAGTTTTCGGACAGAGACAATTCGGGGCATTTTTCTTTTTTCTCAATGACTTTGAATCGGCAGTCGACCTTGGTCATTTGAGAGGGCTGGAGCTCCACCTTGAAGGCGACTTTTTTTCGCCAATCCAGAGGGAGGTTCGCTTCCTCATCTTCCACTTGGCATGGGAGGAGCTCGTCTTGATGATAAACGAAGACGTCTGTGAACGTCTCTTCTCTATTCTGATTTTCCAGTTGAAATTCACACTCTACAATCGTATCGATTTTAAACGGGTGTGGGTTGTATATCAAAATAGGCGTCTCACCGCTGTTCGCCTTAGGCTGACCCTGTGCCAGAGCAAAAAACGCTCTAGCTTTGACCCTAGACAATATCTCTAGGCCGTGATCCATGATACGAAGCCCAGCCTCCTCAACGGGCTGTATAGAAGAGCCAGGTAAGATATCGTGAAACTCAGCTTTAGCGAGATCGTACATCGCCTCCTGCAGCTCTTGCTTGGGGTACGACATACGCCCTTGGCTCCAAGCGCAAACCGACATTTTCTCGGTCATGAACAACATGTTTTCAAGTTGGCGGTGCTTCTGCTTGATCCTGATCTGGGATGTGTAGCAACCCACCAGTGTTGAGTTGATGTCAGCGGCTCGGACCGGGAGGGACTCTTTTCTTTTAGCCAGTTCAGAAAAGTAATCCTCTGGTGTCGAGTGCACGAGGTCGATTCGATCTGAAAGCTCAGCCCTTAGTTCGGCCAATTCGCTCAGGTCCTGGCGAGATGGTCCACCTCCGTGATTGCCCACGCCCCATAGAGCCATCATGTGGTCTTGGTCCCCGTAACGTTCGATCACCTCGTTCACCTTCGTCCTCGCCTTACCCAAAAGCGACAAGTAAAGATCGTGACTTCGGTGAGCCATCACTTGAGATCCGTCGTAACCCTCCCAAACGAAATCATCGCTTTGGAGCTCTAGCTCTCTCTGTTCTGGTCGGCAAAAAAGATAGGAGTCGTAACCACTTTTAGCTAGAATCTGGACCAGCCCTCTAGTGTGGCCAAATGGGTCGAAGTTGATCGCTGTAGTGGGCGTCTTTCCAAATTTATCTTTGAAATATTGACGCCCGAGAGTGATTTGCCGAACAAAAGATTCACCACTGGTCATGTTGCAGTCGGGCTGGAGGTACCACCCGCCCATGATGTGCCACTTGCCTTCTTTGACTAAGCGCTGAATTTTTTCAAAGAGTTCTGGCTCGTACTCTTCAACCCAGCGGTACAAGATGACCTCATTGTGGTTGAAAATGAAGGCCTCATCCTCGTATTCATCGCAAAACTGAGCAGCTTGCCTAAAGGTGCTCAACATCGCAGCAGCACCCTCTTCCCATTCCCAAAGCCACTCTGGATCCAAATGGGCATTACAGATCAGGTGTACTGTTTTTTTACGACTCATATATTTTGTCTCTGCTGATGTAGTGGTGATTTTTATGCCTAATGGTCCTTTATGAGGAAACCTGCGTTAAATTGAATCTTTTGGACAAGATATCGATCTTGAAAGGTCCATGATTTTCGAAGATCAAGCCCAACCACTCGAGACCATGCTGTTCCGAAGGATCCTTGAATGCAGGATCGTCTCCGCAAAAGCCAACCCAACGATCGCCCCAATAACCCCTTTGACCTGGAAAGTAGTTCAACTTGAGTGCCTGCTTATAAAAGGCAGTGATATCGATGCTACCGGACAAAGTTCGCTTTTGTTTGCCGGTACCATCCCAATGCCAGCATTCTCCACCCTCCAAAATGATGTCCGCATCGGGCGCAAGGGTCTTGCTTTTGTAGACATCGCTAGCGACGCGAGTCCATGCGAAATTACCGCTGCAACCACCGTCAACGACGTGTTCGGACAACTCTTCGTTAGCCGTTGGGATCACACCATTGCCGTCCACTCGGAAAGGATTGAACTCTCTTCCCGAATCGACCTTTGGATCGACGTCCTTATCGTGAAAGAAGATGGGTTCTTGATTGTACTCGGCGATCATGAACTCAGCTAGTCTGTAGCGCCCTTCTCTTTCCCTAAAATTGACCATGAGGGAAACCTGAAGGTTAGGATTGACATAGCGATGGTTTATCCAGTTTTGTACAAATCTCTTCTGACCGTAAGAAAAACCTTTTCCTTTGAGGGTCTCTCCATCAACGAGTCGTTGAGCATTCCAGTGACTTTGGCTGACCACCCCATCGGCACCATCCAGTTCCTTTTTGCCGTAGAAGTCGAAAACGGTCTCTTCTTTCATCAATGGCCTCAAGTCTTCTAGCTCTAGATCCATCTCGTATTCAAGCACATAACGCGTCTGGTCTTCTGATTTTAAAACCGCACCCGCCTGCTGATAAATATCTTTCTTCACGGGGATAGTGCAGCAAAGCGACGGTTGCTCATGGTGCTGAACTTCGTTGATTGGAGCCACCCAACGGTAGGGATTGTAGCGGTTATCACAGTAAAATCTAAAGTGATCTTGCTCGAAATATCCAGCTACACCATTATTTCTTTTGAGGGTTTCAACACCAAGGTCTTCACTGGACTCAACCAGGTGAAGCCCTAAGTTTCCCCTGTAATCATTCCATGTTCGACCTGCTGGCTCAAGGAAATCCTCCATACCTCTATGTTGTTTTATCCATGCCTTGAACTCGTCGTGAGCCCACTCCGTGGGGGTGCGATATGAAGGGAAATCTATGAATTCTCCCTCGATCGCTTTGGACAGGGGGTGCAGACGGCAGGGGTGATCGTCATCGGTCAGGTACTTCATGAAGTCCTCCTGAAATTGCCTCCTCAACGCCTCATCGTCACCCGCAAAAAAGTCGATTAAGGAGCCAAACTCAGCGTAAACACCAAGCCCCTCACCACTGAGGCCTAAATCATTTAGTTTCAAACGCTCAACGGTAGCTCGCACTCTAGGCTGCTCGCTTCGCTCTGGATCCCAAATCAGAAGACTCTTTTTGCTCATTTTTATATCATTATATCAAAAGAGATATCTATGTTAGCTACATCATGGCAATTATCAAGAAGTGGAGATATTAATTTCTCTTAAGAAGATCAGACTACAAGGAACAAGTGATGAGTATTCACTGCACCTCATGACAAATCATGATCTAAATTGAACGGAGTGCTCACAATCCAGAAGCGTGAAGCAGCTGCACTTCTTTATCGCTCAGGGCACGATTATAAATTCTGACATCGTCTAGCGTACCACCAACCGCAACTTTCATGAACAAATTTCCACTCGTGCCATAACTTATGGGCTGCGAACGTGCATGAGCATGTTCAAGACTGCCGTTGACATATATTTTCATGAATGATCCATCGAAGGTGCCAACGACGTGGTACCTTTGCCCATCAACGCTCACTGTAGTGCTTTCAGCACGTGGAAACCATTGATTGTTGCCCCCCGTAGATTCATGAGCCCAAAATCCAAACTTATGGTCGCCTTCGACTCTTAAAAAATAGGATCCGTGTGCCTCTCCTAACCCATCTAATTCGAGTATTTTGGGGGTGCCAGAAAAGCTACCTTGCTCTAGCCAAACACACAATGAAATATGACTAGAGATCAGAGCAGTAGCATTAGAAACTTTAGTCCGATGGAAAATATGGCTGCACTTCAAAGATCGCCCCAGTGGACTGGAAATGCCATTGGCGGAAAACGTTACTCCATCGGATAGTTCACCATTCAATGCCGATGGACTCCTATCATAGGCCGTATTACCTGCAGATTCGTTAAAGGTCCACCAACCGACAAGATTATCGGCACCCAACGTTTGAGCCGTGGTTTTCGAACCGATGAGCCACCACCGATCTCCCGTACTCAGAAAAGAAAAAGATGACATCTCACCAGGTTTAGATTCAATAATCCCTAAATCATCAATATCGTGTCCTCGAGTGGATATAAATAATGCGTTATCTGCAGATGCCCCAACAAGATTTATCTTTCTACCAATAACATTAGCAGCAAAAGGGAGCTCAAGGTGAATATCCTGGTTTGACCTGTCAACAATAATATAACTGGGACTGGCGTCATCAAGAGTCGTATTTCCTGCAACGTTTAACGATGAATAAGATATAGAACCACTCAAATTGAGGTTAGATGATCCTGTATTGGTGCCCAAAAACAATTTTTCACTAATGATAACATTGCCCAAAACATCCAAATTTGCACTGGCACTGTGCCCTACACCAATCGCTAAGCCTTCATTGTTTAGATTCATCTCATGAATAAAATCAGAATTGATATCAAAAAGAAGATTGTCACTCAGGCTAGTCAACTCTCCACAAGCAACAACCTGAAAACAACTCAAAATAGTCAAGTAGTAAACAACGTAACGATTTGACATGTGGTGATCATAAGGGAATCAGATTGATTATAAAACTCTAGAAAGCAGTCAATCATTATTTA
>JACLAC010022726.1_pt1 | contig 37201 bp, 26 predicted proteins | sample 8027881 | NCBI WGS metagenome assembly JACLAC01 (sample SAMN15725517, study PRJNA655200) | protist metagenome | isolation source: fluorescence activated cell sorting (FACS) single amplified genomes of... | place: Spain: Blaines Bay Microbial Observatory, Mediterranean Sea | collected 2016-01-19 | reverse complement strand
ACCCGCGGCTCCTGAAGCTGGCCACGCAGCTCTGGTAATCCTCGAACTGCCCCTTGCTGCAGCCCGTGCGTCCGTGATTCGATTACCAGAAACGGCAATCCCTTCTAAGACGCTTCCCTCACAACCTGCAGAGCATCTGATGTTTGACTTCTGATGACCTGAACGGTGTCTAATTTAGAACTCATTCATTTCTCGATATCGGCCACCTGAACCTGCTCCAACTCCGCAACCGCAACTGGTCGGCCAAACAGATATCCCTGGGCGAGATCAAATCCAATGTCTTTACAGATCTCTGATTCCATAACTGTCTCTACTCCTTCCGCCAGCGTAAGGGCTCCCAAATCCTTGATCATTTTCACTAACGCTTTCGTAGAGTTGAGTCTTTGCTGAGACGCCACCTGCAGCCCGCGAACAAACTGGATATCAAATTTCACGACATCCGGAGGCGTTTCCATCAGTTCGACAACACGAGTTTGTCCAGCCCCGAAGTCATCGTAAGCCACTTGAACATTGATTTCCTTGAGTCGCTCCTGCAATGACCTTAGAAAGTCAACTGGTGGAACGGCTGATTCGTGAATCTCGATTGTCATCCCGCGATCTGGATAAGTTTCCCGGATTGCCACCAAAGACTGAATCAACTCTTCCGGGTCCAGCTCATTTGGATGCGTATTTAAGAAGCAGTTCATGGTCTCAGGGATGTGTGAATCGGTCAACTCTCTGATCGCAACACTGCGACACTTCTGTGACAATTGAATTTCAGCCGAGTGTTTCGCTGCGACACGAAACATGTCTGCAGGAGATTCAAGACCGACAATCGCACTGCGTGCAAGAGCCTCATAGCCGATAATCTCCATATCGCTATATCGAATGATCGGCTGAAAATATGGGATAATCCCGGAGTCGCTCAAAAGGTTTTTAAAAAGAACTTCGCTAATGACTGAGTGTGCACTGTCTAGTTCCAGTGTCGGTGTAGTGGTAAATGCACAGACTGCGGCAAGCGTATACATGGCACTTCCGAAGTGAAGAATGTCACCAGCTTCAAGCAATGCTGCCGATTTGATTCGCCTGCCATTGAGAAATGTCCCGTTTCGACTCTCGAGATCTTTTAGAAACAATTGACCATTGATCGTCAGTATTTCCGCGTGCTGCCCCGATACCGTTGCATTCGGGAGGTGAAGATCGCTGTTACTGCGCCGACCGATGACGAACTTGTGTGAAACAATGTCAATTGTTGAAGTCGGACCTTTCGGTTCCGCGCGACCGGCAAGCACCCAGGCAGCTTTGTTCACAACACTGTCATAAGAGACAGCCTCTGCCCGGTCAGTCGCGGACTGCACTAAAGCGGAAGCAAATTCACTCATAGCATCACCTTAAAGACTGTAATGCGTTAACATTACCATTATTCAGAGGTCAATGGATCTCATACAGGCTGCGATGAAAAACCTCTTAAGCGAGGTAGACACTAACCATTTACCAAACCGAGCTAATGGCTCTGGTCGCGGCTCAACCTGTCCGCAACGAGACACCAACAACCTGAACGCTATCTCGCCATTGAATCCGGACGCCCGACATTAATGACTGGAAATGCATTTTGATGAATGCAGGAACAGTCCAGTCGTTAAAACGGTCAATTTCTGGAGGAATAAAACGGACAGCCGTCAGGGACACACTTGCCAGTGCAAAGTCCGTGGCTGCAATGAACTGCCCGGTGAATCAATCCGCTGACAGTCCCTCAGACAATGATGCGGTACGAGCGCGACAATCGAAATTAAGCAATTCGACTTTATTCAGGAGGCTCAGGCGAATCCGCATAAACACAGCAGGCCGCACAGACGGCGGACAGGTAGTCAAGCAGCCTTTTGAAAAGCGTAATTTTGGATGTCTGAATGACGGCGACGGTGATATTGAGTTCGAAGTAATGGCAGCAGAGATACTGAGGATGAATCGATGCGACATCGGTAAAGTCCCCTGGCCGCACTCTGAACGTTCGAAAACGACCAGGAACAAGTCCGCGGATGCTCGAAAACGCTTCTGACTTGCCGCTGTCTGATGGCTCACGCCGAATCAGGCCAAGGTTGTGAGCGACGACTACCAACCGTACTTTCCTGCGATTGCTTTCGAGGCCTCGCAGCGAGGTACAGCGAGCCCACCAGTTTTGCAGACGTGGGCAAAACTCCTGTCGACACGCTTACGACGAAGCTTCTGAAGTTGCTTGTTTCGGTCCTCTTGCAATTCCGTCGGTTGCCTCGGCATGCGGCTTCGTATTCAGCAGTCTTGTCCGTTCAGCGACGATCCGGAATGTTTGGTTCGCAGTTCGTCAGCTCGAAACTTCGCGAGTATCTCGCTCTTATGGCAACCTTTGTCGGTGACGGCCTCTTTGATCTCCACGTTGCTGTTCGCCTGCTGGATGTTGCTTTGAGCAGTGCGGACACTGTCCAGCAGTGTGCACGCGTCCGACTCGTTGCCATGATAAACCTCGGCAAAAAGAATCGCTTCGTTCTCCATCTTCCTGCTTGCACGCCAGGTGCGTGTTGCCTTTCTTCATCTTCTATAACGCGTACATAAGGGGCAATCAAACTTTCACACTCATTGTTGAATGCCTGCTTGTCTTTATGATTCCTGTCGGAACTACGCAGGTCATCGTCGTTGTTAATCCAGAAGCCTTCAGCGGCAGCGAGACTGCGGACGTACGCCCGATCCTGGCCAGTATCTTTGCGATACGATCGACTCTATAGCTGCGTTGGCTTCCAGAAGAGTCGAGTTAACACTTCCGATTTTTCCTTTTATAAATTCGTGCTCTTCCATCAGAGACAGCACGAGCCCGAAAATCTTCGCGAAGACATCCAGTGGAAGCCGCAGGCGCAGGCGCGTCAGGCTTGAGTTGTCCTTGCGTGCTCTCATGCGAAGGACCTCCCGGAATGTTCCGCAGCGACAGGTGTTCTGGCACCTTCACGCAATACTTCGATGAGAAACTATGTCTTCGAAGTGCCCCACGAAGATCATTCGGAAGTAGACGCCCAGCGAAACGCTGTGACGACCAGCTGCTTCGTTAAAAGTGCTCGCACAAAGAATTCGGCACAAATCGCGAAGCTCTCTCCCCGGAGCACACGAGATGAGGGCTTCATAAAACACATGCACGATCGACGCTGGCAGTTTCGATGTCGCCACCCACAGTTTCTGTTGCATATCTCATGTGACGCCGACAAAGAGCCATCTATCACTGTCCTTTCATGAATAACGAAGACCACGAGTAAGGATAACGCCAAATGAAATTATTTCCGGGTCGCTCTGCCTGCTTCCTCAACAGGCTGTTAGCCTTCCCCTGCATCTTCCTATATCACTGTGAGAGAAATTTCATCAGGACTTGCGGCGACGTCGGCTTCTCTTTCCACTACACCACTAATCTTCGCTTAGTGCGCCGAAACTTTGCCGGAGTGCATTCCTGTAAACAGCTCCGCTAATAAAGAGTGATCGCTCAATGCTTGCCCTACACCTCGCCATCAGAATATGCCTTATTCTGGCTGTGCTTTCGTCGGTCTCAGTAATTGACGCTCAGGATGAATGGGAAGTAACGGGCGCGGGCGAGGCGTCGCTGGCAAGCGGACTGGAATGGCTTGCTCGAAACCAGGGACCGCAGGGAAATTGGGAATCAAATGATCTCGGTCTCGTCGGAATGGGTGCGTTGGCGTTTCTCGCCGATGGTCACCTTCCTGGGCGGGGAAAGTACGGAGACGTTGTCGAACGTGCACTCGATTACGTGATCCGAAACGCTCAACCATCGGGACTCTTGAACATCGCCGACCCTCAGCGGGACATGTACAACCACGGTCTCGCAACTTTCGTACTTGGCCAGGCTCATGGCATGACAAATGATAAACGCATCTCGGGCGTACTTGAGCAGGCGTTGCGGCTGATCGCAAATACGCAATCACGCGACGGCGGTTGGGATTATCGTGCGCGGCGGCAGAATTATGGACACGATCTGAGTCTCGTCGTCATGCAGGCCAAAGCGCTTCGCAGCGCCGTCGACAGCGGCCTGGAAGTTCGTAACGATGTCATTCAACTTTCAATCCAGAGTGTTCGCCAGAAGTACAAAGCGAAAAACGGGGCCCGCAGTCTGGACGATCCTAAGATCAAAGAAGGCCCTGGACAGTTCACTTACGACGGGCACAACGGGACCACCGCTATGGCGGCAGCAGGCGTGGTCTGCCTTCAGGAATTCGGGCAGTATGATGACTGGCGGATACCTAAAAACCTCGACGTGTTGTCGGACGCGGTGAAAGGCCTGAAAGCTCCGCGTCAGGGAGACGGTCGAATTCCATTCGATGCGTACACGCTTTACTACGTCGGGCAAGCTCTTTACCAAGTTGGCGGAACCTCGTGGAAAGACAACTACCCGACATTGAGGGATCAGCTTATCACTGCTCAGGTACGAAAACCGAGCGATCCCGGCGAAGATGGATCATGGCGTGACCCTCGCTATGTCACTGGAGGCAAGCCTTCCCGGTTGTTCGGAACGTCCGTCGCCTGCTTTATTCTGGCAATACCCAATCGCTACCTGCCGATCCTTCAGGAAGGCAAGATCGAAAGCGTCCGCAAACGGTTCTGACAAGATTACAACCCGTAATCGGATGCAGGCGACTTCTCAAAGACACCTCGGCAGACCTTTCAAACTGATGTCTCATGATCTGGCTGCATTTAATCTGGTTTGCGATTCTGTCAATCGGCAACGCCGAAGTCCTGGTCACCACCGTCAACCGGATCCACGCGTGGAAGATTCGTGAACCCCGGTTGCGACACGTCCGGCATCTCCACGACCTGTTGATTCCATTGTGGCCGTCATGGTTGTTCGTCGTGATTGGCTTTATCAGTCCCGGCGTACTGTTTACCGAAATTTCACCAAGTGAAGTCTGGCAACGTCTGCCGTTCTTTGTACAAGGATGGATGGCCATCTGCATGGCTGGATTTATCGGGTTCAGCTGGGCAGTCATCCGCTACTGGACTCATCGGCCGCCGCAGCAGCAGATTGAATTCTCGTCGACGATTGTCGACTTTGAGGCCGAACTTGATAGCCGTCCGGTCGGTGTCGGCCCGTATGCGTCGCTGCTGGATTTTCCAGTCAACGACTGCTTCAGGGTTGAGTTCACAGAACGAACTTTCCAGTTCGACCGTCTCCCGAAAGCCTGGGACGGGCTGTCGATCCTGCACCTGACAGACCTGCATTTCACCGGCGCGATCGACCTGCCGTTTTTTGAAGCCGTTTTCGCCCGGGCCGCTCAGTGGGACTACGACATTGCCGTAATTACCGGCGACGTTCTGGACTCAGAAGAGTTGTTAGACTGGCTACCGAAGACGCTCGGAAAACTGAACGGCCCGCTGGGGAATTACTTCATCCTGGGAAATCACGACTGGGGCCTTGATTCTGACCGAATCCGACAAGCGATCTGTGACCTTGGCTGGAGAAGCGTCGCCGGAACGCTCCAAACACTCGACATCGCCGGAAAACGTGTGGCGATCGGAGGCTCCGAGCGGCCATGGATGGGACGACATCAGACATTTGATGCCGTCCCGGACGAATTTTTCCGGCTACTGCTGAGCCATACTCCTGACAATCTCTCATGGGCTCGGCGTCAGCGTGTCGATCTGATGCTCGCAGGCCACAATCACGGAGGGCAGGTTATTCTTCCGGGCATCGGACCTGTGTATTCCCCAAGCGTCCACGGATGTCGATATTCTTCAGGAGTATTTAAATCCGATCCAACGTTGCTGTTAGTTGGCCGCGGTTTGTCCGGCAAACACCCTCTGAGAATCGGAGCAACTCCTGAAGTGTGTCGCGTCGTACTAAGATCGTCCTGATGCTACCGCCCTGCTATGGCGACTTTGGTGTTTTCGAAATCTGAAGTTCTCACTATTACATGTGATGAATGTCGAGGATGAAGGAAGTCGCCTCGAATACAATCAACACAAGCGTGGAAATCAAACGAATGCATGGCCGAATCATGTTGCTTGTTTTAGTCCTTGCGACGACCACTGGGTGCCAGCTGGGGAATTTTTCCCTGAAATTAAACCGAGATCACGTAATTCCACTCCCTGAGGTCAACGTCTTACCCGAGCAGTCAGAACCTGACATCCTGGATGAGTAAATCTCAGGTGTGACGATGCGTAAACTCAAACTTTGTACTCAGGATTTCTGATGACACTGACAGTTTCGAGATGTTTGTTGATATTTGCCGTTGGCCTGACAATTGGTTGCCAGGGCATGAACGGACAACGGACTGCAGCCGTCGCGTCCCCGCCCCTGCCCAGCACTATTCAGACGGTCAAGGCTGATTCGCAGCCATCCGACCACAGTCCCATCGTCCTTTTGATTGGCGACCTGCAGTCCATCGAAGAACCGGCGGCAACTGGATCAACGGACCAGAGCCTCTGGTCAAAGCTCAGTGAGCCGACCAGATTCCTGCTCCCGAGAACCGACACAGAATCAGCGAAAACGCTGGAAACTCCGCAGGCACTCGACGACGGATTCTGAACTCGGCCCTACTGATCCGAAGTATCCGTCGTGTGACGCTAACGAAAAGCGGTCAATTAACGCCTGCCGATGACACTCGTACGTTTGGACATATTTTAGCGCAGGTGCATTAACTCCAGACAATGACAGAACAGACCGTTCCATCATTGTAAATGGGGCCGGCCGCGATGGAGATAGTCATCACCGCGCAGGTGGCATCTTACGATTGGCCCAATTATCATCAATCGCCGGGAGCTCGAAATAAGCCCCAACACACGATTCATTACACCTTGGCAAAGAGAGATTAATCCTGTGCAAGTGAAAGTCTCGAGTCGACACGGCACTATTCGCCTCGAAGCGCGTGAGCATATTACGACCAAAGCAGAAAAGCTGCTCACCTACTTCGAACGCGTGACACAAATCTCTGTCACAGTAGATTTTGAGCACGAGAAAGCTGCCGTTGAAATTCTGGTCGACACCGAGCACAAGCACGATTTCGTCGCCACAGCAGAGGGCGACGATGTCAGATCAACCTTCGACTCAGCCCTCCAGAAAATAGAACAACAGCTCCGAAAATACAAAGAAAAAATTCAGAATCACCGACGGGACACTCCGATGAGTGGTCCAACTGACTGACGAACTCAACGAGGGATGCATGTTACCCAGGTGGCAAAGTCCGTCGGCGGCCGACAATTGAATTTTCAGTTGTCCAAAGTTTTGCAGGATTTGACATAGACAAAACAAATCTATCGAATCATGTTGATTCTTTAAGTCCATTGACTCACTCAGATTTCCGGCCTACCGTCCCAATGTCCGCTTCGATACCCCGCCTGTAATCGGTGAGTGGTCGACGAAGAATACACTGGCATCAAACAATTCCTGCTACGGCGTCGACGTGTAGTGCTTCAGACGCGTGTTAAGCAGAACTGCTGATTTGCAAGAAAGCGTTTCAGAGGAATCCCGATGAAGTTGAACGAGTTTGTAGTTGCAGATGCGATCGTGCCGGACCTGCAAGCGACATCTAAAGAAGACGCGATTCGAGCGATGGTCACCAGCCTGAAGAAGTCAGGCGCGATTCCAGTCGCCGATGAGGAAGGGATTATCTCCGCCATCCTGAAACGTGAAGAACTTGGTTCAACGGGGATCGGGAACGGTGTTGCCGTCCCTCACACAAAGCATCCTTCCGTCGATCGACTTGTCGCGACAGTCGCTCTTTCGAAGAGCGGGGTCGATTTTGCCAGCCTTGACGGCGAAGACGTTTTTATCCTGTTTCTCCTCATTTCCCCTCCGGATCGCCCCGGCGATCATCTTCGAGGGCTAGAGAATATTTCACGTCATCTCCGCGACCAGACGTTCTGCAGTTTCCTGCGTCAGTCCAACACGCAGAAGGATATTATCGACCTTCTTGACGAAGCAGATGGCGACATGGCGTCGTAACGACGGTCCAGGGTGGCCATATGTAGCTGCTCAAAATTTTGAGCCAAGTTAACTGAATCCCAAATTTCCAGAGTTATGTCGAATACTATGAGCGACGCCGTCACCGGAAATGTGACTGTGCCAGGTACGAACGGGTTGCACATGGTGCCGTGTTCGTTACTCGCTCAGCGTGCCTCGAAATTTGCCTGCCAGATAACAATTAAGAAGGGCGACACCAGAGCTGACGCTCGAAATATTTTTGAACTACTCGGACTCGGCGCCGGTGAAGGTACGGTATTGGCTTGTGAAGCGACAGGCGAAGATGCGGGTCCCGCAATGGCAGACCTGGTTGACCTTTTTGAATCGGGGTTTGAAGGTCACGCGGACAGAACGTCCAGTTGAAGCTTGGCTTGCGTATGAAGAATTCAACAATCGTCGAGAACTCCAATGGATGTTCCCGACTGTGTCTCCGTGACTTTTGAATCCGCCTGTTATCACTGTTAACCGGATAAACAATGCTGACACGGACGGGAATCGCGGTTTCTCCTGGCGTTGCGATCAGCCCAGCGATGCTGTTCGGCTCGCAGGAATTTCGTATCCCCCAACGATTTGTAAGCGTTGACGCAGTCGACTCAGAAGTCAGTCGTTTTCAAGCGTCGGTCGCAACGGTCAGTGATGCACTCGGCGAGAACGAACGCGTTGCCCGTGAGCAGCTTGGTGATCAATACGCCGCGATCTTCAGCGCTCACCGTATGATGCTGCGGGATCCAAAGCTTAATGGTGAAATCGAGACGCTGATCCGATCGAAATGTTTTTCTCCGGAGTTTGCCGCAAGTCGAGTTCTCAGGAATTACGCGAAGACTCTTCAAAACCTGGGAAACGCTTACCTCGCAGAACGCGCGGCGGACGTTTTTGATCTTGAGAAGCGACTGCTCAAAACGCTGCTTGGTGAACAGCGACCGGAGCTTTCGCACCTCGCGGAGCCTGTGGTCGTACTCGCTCACAATCTGACGCCAGGCGAAACCGCTAACCTGAATCGCGACTTCGTGAAAGGCTTCGCCACCGAAGCCGGCGGGCACACAAGCCACACTGCCATTCTTGCCGGTGCACTGGAAATTCCTGCCGTTGTCGGAATTGGTAAATTTCTCGCGGACGTATCCGCAGGTGACGTCGTCATCATTGACGGCAACCGCGGTGAAGTGATCATCGATCCCGACGAAGCAACCATCGCCCAGTATCGGGATTCTCTGAAGCAGAGAGAGTCGGAGTCAGAGCGTCTCGCCGCCCTCAACACAATCGAAGCTCGCACGAACGACAACGTCCGAATCCAGGTCCTCGGTAATATCGAATTCCCACAGGAGGTGACTCAGTGTGCCAAACGTGGAGCTGATGGAATTGGCCTCTACCGTACGGAATTCCTTTACCTGGGCTCTGACCATGAGCCAACGGAAGAAGAACATTACGACGCCTATTGTCGCGTGATCGAGGAAATGGGCGATCACCCCGTCGTCATTCGAACGCTGGACCTTGGTGCGGACAAGATTCCCGGAGACATCGAAGAATTTCGTACCAAGGCCGACAATCCAGCACTAGGCCTGCGAAGCATCAGACTCAGCCTTCGACATTTGGAGCAATTCAAGACGCAGCTCAGAGCGATCCTTCGAGCCGCAGTTCATGGCCACATCCGAATCATGTTTCCGCTCGTCACAACTCTCCTGGAGCTTCGACGAGCCAGAATGATTCTTGCGGACGTTATTGAAGACCTGGAAGAAGAGAAAGCTGAATTCAGGCGGGAAATTCCGGTTGGGATGATGGTCGAAGTTCCCGCTGCAGCACTGTTAGCTCATAATTTTGCAAGAGAAGTAGACTTTTTTTCAATCGGGACAAACGATCTCATCCAGTACACAATGGCGGTCGACCGTGCCGAGCCCTCAGTTGCCAGCTTGTACCGTGCGGGCGATCCATCTATCCTCCGGCTGATTCAAATGGTGATAGATGCTGGCCGAGTTGAAGGCATTCCTGTAACCGTCTGCGGACAGATGAGTTCAGATCCGAAGTTCGTTCCGCTTCTTATCGGTTTGGGGATTCGAAACGTCAGCGTTACTCCAATCGCTGTCCCGGAAGTAAAGGATGTTGTCCGAAATTTCTCTGTCGAAGATGCGGAACAGATAGCAAAACACGCGCTGTCGCTCGATGTCGCAAGGGATGTTGAGAACTACCTTCGAACTGAATTAAACCGACTGTGCCCGGATCGAATTTCGGGCTCACCAGATACTTAAACTTAGTTACGGACGGACGATACGTTCGCCGCCCATTCGAAATACACCACGACATATTGAAAACTACACAGGGTATTACCTCGCGATCTTTCATCACTGATTTCTGGCGATTCAAAGGCAAGAGTTGACGTCCGCAAAACAACATCCCGTTTTTCCAAAAACGCCTGAATCGCAGGTGTCAAACTGGAATTGTGGACCAGCGTTGCCTCAAATCATCAGACAGTTGCCACGCTTCAATCCGGTACGCATCGCAGAAACGGAGCGGCACATCGTTCCGTCGTCCGCACCTTCCCGGTCAACAAACACTGGCAATTTGAAAGTCCGACTGGCCTCAGGAATGGCACCGCGAATCGGTGTCTCTGAATTTTCTGATGCCATCGGTGCACCATTCGTTACTTCGGTATCTGCTGAATAACCGACTTGTCGTCGCGTCACTCCGTACCGTGACTTGGCTGCTGATTGCAGTACGTCATTCGTTCCGCGTGATGTGATAAACGAGTCGACCGTTCACGAAACTCGCAGAGCAGTTGCAGCGTTCGGAAGAATCGTGCGAGGAAATGCCCCCAACATCGGGGGATCCCATGAAAAAAGAAATGTTGATCAATGTTTGCCAGCCAGAAGAAAGCCGGATTGGCGTTGTTGAGGACGGCGTCCTGGAAGAACTTTACGTTGAACGCAACAGCCTCGAAAGCTGTGTCGGCAACATATACAAAGGTCGTGTCGTCAACATCGAGCCCAGCATTCAAGCCGCCTTCGTGGATTTTGGCGTAGGACGAAACGGCTTTCTGCACGTCAGCGACGTCGAGAATCAATACTTCAAACACCTGATTGACGGAGAAACAGAGGCGAAACCGAGGAATGGCAAGCGGTTCAACGAAAGAAGCGTTCGCAACAAGCCGCCGATCCAGGAAATCTTTCGGAAAGGCAGCGAAGTACTTGTCCAAGTCATCAAAGAAGGTGTCGGCTCCAAAGGCCCGACACTTTCAACCTACATCAGTATTCCTGGACGTTATCTGGTACTGATGCCGGGACTTCAGCGTGTCGGCGTAAGCCGCAAAATTGCTGACGACGATGCGCGAAGAAAACTTCGAAAGCAACTCGTTGAACTCGACCCACCTCCAGGTCTTGGATTTATTATCCGAACGGCTGGGCTGGAGCGTTCTCAGGAAGATCTGGAACGTGACCTCCACTATCTGATCCGACTGTGGAAGGTCATCTTTAAGCGAATCAGCAGCACCTCGGCTCCCGTCGATATCTACCAGGATAGCGACATGATAACGCGCACGATCCGCGACATCTTCAGTAGCGATATCGACGCGGTCTGGATCGACGAACCCGAAGCGTTCGAGCGAGCCTGCGAGTTCATGAAGGCTGTCCTGCCAAACCGCGTCGACCGAATCCGCCAATACTCAGGGCAGGAATCGATCTTTCACAAGTACCAGATCGAGGAAGAAATCTCCCGGATTCAAAACCGCACTGTCCCTCTGAAGGGTGGCGGCTCAATTGTGATCGATCAAACGGAAGCACTCGTCGCGATCGACGTCAACAGCGGAAATTTTCGCATCGACGACGACGCTGAAGAAACTTCCTACCAGGTGAATCTTCGTGCCGCCGAAGAGGTTGCTCGACAAATCCGACTTCGTGACATGGGCGGAGTCATCGTCATTGACTTTATTGACATGCGTGAGGAAAAGCACCGCCGTGGAGTCGAACGGGCACTCCGCAACGCAATGCTGCGAGACCGTGCTCGATCAAAAGTCCTTCGGATCAGTCCATTCGGGTTGATCGAAATGACCCGCCAGCGGATTCGACCGTCGCTGCGCCGCAGCATCTACAAAGATTGCCCATGCTGTAATGGTACTGGCCTTGTCAAGACTGCCGAAAGCGCGGCCATCGAAATCATGCGTGCTCTGATCACCGCCGCCTCTCGAGAAGAAATCGAACATTTGTCGGTCGAAGTCGAACACGAGGTTGCCGACTACCTGAGCAACCGTAAACGCCGTGAAATAAACGCCATTGAGGACAAGTGCCAATTGGCCATTAGCATCCGGGCTCGCACCGACGTCACGCCAAACCACATTATCATCGAGGCCAAAGATGGAGCAGGACATCAGTTTCGGATTCCAATCCCCGGTGACTCGCAATCAGGCAGATGAGGCGGTATTCTGCCCCGCTAATCGGCTCCCCGGATTTCGGACGAGCTGACGTCATGCTGTAACTCGTTTCAGAATTAGCAGTTCTGACCGGACATGGAAGGCCGATACGAGTTTATTCTGCTCGAAAACGGCGGTCTCAGTAAGAGGCTCTTCGGAGCCAATCAAGTGAGTTTACGAATGTTTGCAATCATTGAAGACGGTAGCCACCAGTATCGAGTCGCTCCAGGCGAGACGCTTGTCGTTGATTATCGCGACACAGTCAGCGTTGGCGATTCAATCCAGTTCGAAAAAGTCCTGCTCGCCAATGACGGCGGTTCCAGCACGATTGGACGTCCTCTGATCGAAGGTGCATCAGTCTCTGCTGAGGTCATCGACTCCAAGTTAAAGGGCGAAAAACTCGAAATTCAAAAATTTCGCAGACGCCATGACTCAAAACGTCACACCGGGCATCGCCAGACGTACACGGCTTTAAAAATTACGGACATTAATGTACCGGGGCTTGAAGTCGTTGAGACTGCTGACGCTGAATAGACAACACAATTAACCGCTTTACCAAAAGAGGAGCCCAAAGAGTTTTGGGCTCCTCTTTCTGCGCGCACTGCCAAGTCATAGATCCGGCAGAGCGAATATGTTTCGAATTGTCTCGGCTTGAACATCGCCAGTCCTGAGCGGCACAACCATCACAACCTGCACCAGCCATCACAACCTGCACCAGCCATCACAACCTGCACCAGCCGTCACAATCTGCACCAGCCGTCACAATCTGCATAGCAGTGTTCGATCAGTCACACTCCTCACTTCCGGCAAGGTCGATATCTGAAGATGACCCGATGTGGCAATGCGCCACAACTCGGCCATTCGTACCGCCATGCCGGAAGAGTGACATGCAGATTCGTCATTACATCCTCAGTTCGCTCCTGCTTATTACTGCCGTCATTCCGGATGTGGGTCTTGCTCAATCCACCACCGGCCCAAAACAGTGGCTGGTGGATTACGGATTCGCTCGACAGGAATCCAAGAGATTGGGGCTGCCTTTGCTGGTTCACTTCTCGACCGAGGGATGTGGTCCATGCAAACTGATGGAACGCGAGACATTAAATTCCAAAGCTCTCCTTGCAAATTTCGGAACACAAATTCTAGCACTGAAAATAAACTACGAAGATCATCCGGGCATTGCAGAAGCTTTTCGGGTCGAGCTCTATCCATCTGACGTCATTGTCGCCCCAAACGGAACGATAGTGTTCCAGACAAGCGGGCATCAGACGACACGAAGATACATGGCAAACATAACTCATTGGTCGAAGCAGTTTCCGAAAGAAAGAGCGGCTGCTATTGCCCGATTGACTCCACCGCCTGCTGCTTCCCCACAGACTCCTGGCACGAGGCCCTCCGCACCGACTCGGCAGGCACCTGTGATGGCTGGTCCTCAGAGAATGTCGCCTGGTTCAACCGTTGCACATCGCCCCGCGACTATTCCAGCTGCTTCCAAGCTGATCGGACTCTCTGGTTACAGTCCGGTTGCGATCAAAACTCGCAGAGTCTGGACGAAAGGCCGGGAAGACCTGGCTGTAACGTGGCAAGGCGTAGTGTACTACCTTGGAAACGACCGTGAATATCTTGCATTCAAGAACGCTCCGCACCGATACGCACCGCGTATGCTCGGCTGTGATCCTGTCCTGCTCTGGAATTCGGATCGTGCTGTTCAGGGCACCGTGGAATTTGGTGCCTTCTACGACGGTGATCTGTATCTCTTCACGGCGGCAGAAACTCGGGACCGCTTTAAAGTAAATCCGGATCAGTTTGTAACAGTCCGCCATGCGGTGAATCCCGAAGAAGTCATCGGAACACGAATCCGCTGAGTTAACACCATGTACACCGCAAGGCGAACACCGCAAGGCGTACGACATGTGCCGCTCCACCTGGTCTGCTTTTAATTCTGACGCCGCTCTATACGTGTCAGAATGGGATGGACCACCACGTGGCAACAAACAAATGCGGACCGCCCACGAGATTCCGTCGATTCACCTAATGATCTGTTGACGTTTTAGTCCTCGAGCACGGGTGTCTCGATGAGCAATGTAAATCTTGTCTTCCTGGCGACGGTCCTCGTATCAGCATCGCCAGACACTAAGGTTGCTGACTCTGCTCTTGCCGCTGAGCCATACGGAACAGTTCTGTCATTCGATTTCGAAGAGGACGAAGACCGCGAACCCGATGGGTTGCCAGATGACTGGAATCGTCGGCGTGGCCCCGGCTTCCCCAGCTACGTCAACTGCGAAATCGACGAACAGCACAGTCATATCGGTGACCAGAGTCTTCACGTCAAAGTAAACGGCGGCAAAGTCGCGTATTACTCTCCGTTCAATCGTGAAGTTGCCAGAATAGAGCCCGAATTCAACTACATGTTTCGGGGCTTCATTCGAACTGAACGCCTGAAGCACGACTACGCGCTCTTTACTGTTTCGTTTCTAAACTCTCGGCGACAGAGGGTTCAACGGTTTGAAACAAAGGCAGTTTCGGGAACACATGCCAAATGGATTCCGTTGGAACTCGGCCCGCTCAAGCCCGATCCGGAAGTCCGTTACGTCGTCATCGGATGTCATGTTGACCATCGTGCTAACGACGACATCAAAGGAGACGTCTGGTTTGATGGACTCTGGCTGGGAAAAATGCCACGGCTCACGCTCATGCCAGACGCCAACGATCATTTCCTCACACCCGATAATGACATTGTGATTGATGCGTCAGTATCAGGGATTGAATCCAGCTCGCAATTCGAAATGCACGTGTCACTCAGTAATGTTGCGGGCGAAGTTCTCGAGCAGAAGCTGTGGAAACTGGACTCCACTGACAAAGAAGTTTCTTTAAACGACATTGGCTACCACGAAATAGGCTGGAAAATCGCCGCTCGGCAACACGGTTGTTACTTCGTGCGAGCAGTTCTGAAGCGTGACCAGCAGACAGTTCAAAGCACGGAAACAACGCTCGTCATCTCCGAACCTGTTCAGTCAAGACCGACCGGCGAATTTGGGTGGTCACTCGACACCGGCCTGGGCCCGCTAAGCGCAGACGATCTTGCTCTCGTTGCTTACGAAGCTGGGATTCACTGGTTGAAAATTCCGGTCTGGAGCTCAATGCATGAGGAGTACGGAACCAACCCCACCGAAATGACTCGACTGTTGGAAGGATTGTACGACCGCTCGATTTCGACCGTCGGCCTGCTCAATGATCCTCCTCGAGCAATCCGTAATCAGTTTGCCAAAGACTGGACGGGAACCAGCGAAATATTCACGCTGCAACCAGACTTCTGGGGGCCTTCACTCGAACCTGTACTGGCTCGTTACGGTTCTACCATCGAGTACTGGCAACTCGGCGGCGACACAGACACCAGCTTTTCTCATTCAAAACAACTTCCTGAAATGATTAAGCAGATCACCACGCAATTTGACCAGCTCGGTCGAAACTCAAAAATCGGAGTTCAATGGCCCTGGCCTGCCACGTATCCAATTCCCATCGAAATCCAAAATCTATTCGTGACAATCGGCAATGAGAATGGCCTCAGCCTTGAAGAACTCGAAGAGATCTTCAGCGACAAGAAATCCGATACGGCCGAACACTGGACGATGCTCCGACCTCTTCCACTCACGCACACCCTGAAGAATCGAGCGAGCACGCTGATACGACAAATGGTGATGGCACGGCTTAAAGGTTCCAATGGAATCTTTATAAGCGGCGTTCTTGATGGTGATCGAGGACTCCTGAACAAAGACGGTGCTCCGACACCACTTTTTCTGCCGTTCAGAACGACGGCCATGAACCTGCGAGGAGCAAAACACCTGGGATCATTCCAGTTACCAGACTCGCCGACAAACTACGTCTTCGAACGAGATAAATCGATAATTTTCGTCTTTCCTGGTGGCAAGTCATTTTCCACGAAATTGAATCTTGGAGACGCAGTCGAGCATGTCGACATGTGGGGACGACGCTCCCCGCTGACCAGAGAAACCGAAAAGCATCACGTGAAGTCTGACGGGCAACCAATCTTCTGTACTGGTGGTTCCGAAGCCATGGCTCGCTGGAGACTGGAAACTGGCTTTGAAAAGGGAGTGATCCCCGCCGAGTATGGCGGACATCCTGATACGATCGTCGGACGCAACACCTGGTCGCAGGGTGTCAAAGGAACTGTCTCTCTGAAGATACCTCGCGGCTGGGAAGCAACTCCTGACTCATGGGATATCGAACTTGCCGCTGGGGAATCATTCCAACTTCCTACAACGATCAATCTGCCGCTGACGGCGAGCCTTGGTACGGCAGACGTTGTTATTTCGTTCGCCATCACTTCGGACCGTCGGCGGACTTTTGACGTATACCGTTCGCTGGAAGTCGGATTGGGGGACGTCATCGTCGATGTCTACACTAAACCACTGCCGGACGGCCAACTGCTGATTGAACAGTACGTTTCTAACCGTACTCAGCCCATGGACATCATGAATTTTCGATGTACCTTGTCCGTTAGCGGTCACAAGAGTAAGACGGAATATGTCATCAAGCTCGGCCAGGAGAAAAATCGCAAGGAGTACAAGCTTCCCAACGCGCAATCGCTCCTTGGTCAGGAACTATGGTTGAATCTGGAGCAGATTGGCGGCCGCCGAAACCTCAATAAGCGAATGATCATTGGCGACGACTGGAAGCCAGCATCAGGCACGTCTGCGATCCCCTGATGCTGACGAAACAAGCCAAGCGACCATCAGACGAGCCGCTGAGTTGTGAATTCAGCATAAGAGACTGACGAGTAGCACATAAACCTAGCCGTGGCCGCGGCGGATCTCAGATGGCTTAAAGAAGATGACGATCCGATAGATGTATTTCGTCCGGGTGTGAATCTCACCGGTCTGCAGGTCGAATCGCTCCGGAACTTCACGAATATGCTTATCAACGACGGCGTGAAAGCCGCGTTCAGAGAACACGTCGATAAGCATCGAAATGGCCAGCGGATCCTGAAAGATCTCTTTTTCGGTATTCACATGAGCGCGCCCGGAGATCGCGTGTCTGGTAATAATCGGAACGAATCGATCCCGAATCAACTCGACAATTCTTACGAACAAATCGTTGTGCTCCAACTCGTAACTATCGAGCCTTCGGACGAGTTCCTGACGAGCATGGTGTGAGATTTCTTCAGCCAGTGGCAAAGGTCGGATGCGATCGTGAGTTCGCTGCTCAAGTTCCAAAGAACTCTGATACTGAAGTTCTTTGAGGATGTTTTCTTCGACTTCGCCAATCGGGCCTTCCGCATTCACAAAGTGGTAGTGGTACAGTTCTTTGAGTGAACTCAGCGCATCCCAGGTTTTTTCCTTGAAGACCTGATACCGAAATCGAGCAGCACTTTCATCAAGGTCCGTTGTACGCAGTTCGAGGAGTTGGCCGACTCCGGTATCATTCACTTCGTCGTTGTGCGCGTCAATTTCCCGCCCACGTTGCAGTTGCCGCTCAATACTGGTTCGTTCGCCAATAAACAGAACCATCGCGTGAATGGTGGGCCGACGAAAGTTGATCGCCAGATTAGTATTGGCAAACTCGTTGTGGAGCTGATTGATTTGGTCGACGAGCAACTTCAAGCACTCAACCTGCACGCTCGTACGAGGAAAACCATCCAGTACGGCGCCGTCTCGAAAATCTTCTTCCAGGAGTTTTCGCAGCAGAATATCGACAACTTCTTTGTCGCCGACCATGCCACCGCGTTCTTTAATTTTTTCGGCCTGCGGCGAAGTCAGTAAATCACTGATCACGATCGGGCGACAGGTAAAACCTCGCGCCGCCATGATAAATCGGGTGTGAGTCCCTTTTCCTGACCCCGGAGCGCCGCCAAGGAGAATCAACTCCTTGGGAAAGCGTAAATTGGCGTGGCCAATCTCTTCTTCGAGATTCACCCAGACTGTTTTAAAGATGAGCTGCGCATCTTTAACTTCCAGATCGATCAACTTTCGATCGGGTGGACTTGCGTTTGACATGTCGACGCCAATGTTACAGAACGTTTGAAATTACTAACTGCCGCCTGCGAATGACGGAGATCGAGTTCGAAAGATACCTCAGACGTCCCGTCCGAAAGAAGGCAGATCAGAAGTTTTCTGTATCGGCCGCATTCTCTGAAAACATCAGACATCACATCCCGCCCGGCCCGAACATGACGGCGTGGCCAGGAAAGGCAAGTCCCCTGAATCCATATCAGCCAGCCAATCCACAGTTCTTCCGGCAATATCATAAGAACGTGACTTTGTTATTCGCCCATCAGACTCGCAATAGTTGATTCCATCGCCTTCGCCCATGTCGCATAGCCGGCCTCGTGAGGATGCAGCAAATCCGGCATGATTGACTTCGGGAGCGTGCCGTCGTCTTCCAAAAACTCAGAATTGATATCCAGGAAGAATACTCTCTTGTCGTCAGCACACCCGACAATGATCTCATTGATCCTTTTGTTCAATTGACGAAACGGATCATCCGTTTTTGCTCCACGCGGGAAAATGGCCAGTAGAAGAATCTTTGTTTCTGGAAGCTGCTTCTGCAATTCGTTGATGATGGCCTTAATTCCCGCCGCCGTTTCATCGGCCGGATCCTGCCTGTCCCCGGTATTGTTGGTCCCGATCATGATCACAGCGAGTTTTGGAGCGACCCCTTTGATGGCGTCATGCTGCAACCGCCACAAAACGTTTTCAGTTCTGTCCCCACTGAATCCGATATTGAATGCGTTTCGTTTTGCATAGTACTCGTCCCAGACCTTCTTGCCGCGACCTTCCCACCCATGCGTGATCGAGTCCCCGATCATCAGCAAGTCTACCTTTTCCATCTTCTTGAGGTCGGCAAGCTTTTGATCATGCCGCGACTGCCACCACTTAACGGCCCAAGCGGCAGTCTGCACTTCAGGCGTCACAGCCTTGTATGAAACCGACGCCGGCTTGGTATGCTCTGCAAAAACAGTGGAACAGCCTAAGTAACAGACTGTCAGCACCATGGCTGTCTGAGCGTAAAACTTCATGGTCATCCTTGCTTGCTAAGAAGAAAACTTCCATATCTGGAATCATTGAGTTCAGGTGACTGCATCAGCCAAGACGGCCAAACTGCTTGTCAAGTTCTACCTGACTGAGAACGAGTGCTGTCGGTCTACCGTGCGGACAATGATGAGCGTCATCACAAAGATGTCTCTGTGCAAGCAGGCTATCAATTTCTTCCGGCTTCAGCCTCTGACCAGACTTGATCGCCGCCTTGCATGACATCATGTGAAGCAACTCATCAAGGGCGTCCCGTCGTGTCGGCCTCTTTTCCTGAGATTCCAACTGCTCAGCGATATCGCGAATCATTTCTGACGGACGAGCTTTTTTCATCATCACCGGCCACTTGTTAACGATAACGGTGTTCGTGCCAAACTCATCGACACCGATGCCAATCTGACCAAGAACCTCGGCGTGTTCAACGACAAGTGACGCTTCTCGCGCCGTAAGATCAATCGTTTCAGGGATCAGCATCCGCTGAGACTCAACCGAACCGTTCAACACTCGCGGCCTTAGATACTCGTACATAATCCGTTCATGAAGAGCGTGCTGGTCGATGATCATCATCCCCTGCTCCGCTTCGACAACCAGATAGCAATCCATGATCTGCATTGCTCGCTCACCAGACTGAGCACCGACAGCGGGCGCAGGTTTATCTATTGTCGCCCTTTGCTCCTCTTCTCCGGTCAGTGGCGTTTCGCCAGCCACGCTGCCAGCGATTTCCGACTGTTGACCAAAGTTGCTGTCTCCTTCCCGGGCGGCACACATTTCATCCGCAGCCTCAACTGTTTCCGCGAGCGCCGCAGCGACAGCAGTTCCTCTTCCCGTCGACTCAATGGCTCGCGACTGAGGCTCAGCCAACATTCTCGCAAGGTCAGCTTGCGATTGCATTACCGACCAGGTAGTGATTGGAGCAGTGGAATCTACGTTCTGATTCCTTGTTGGTGCTGCACCCGAGCCAGTCGCCCACGCTTCAAGCTCAGCCTGTAACTTTTGCTGTGGAACAACGGTTGCACCAACGGGATCTCCATGCGTTTCCGATTCTGTCCCCCTGCCCCCATCCAGTTGCATCTCCGAATCGAGGTCCATCGTCAGGAACTTCGTACGGATCATCGACAGCATCTGGCGATACAGATGCTGACCGTCAACAAAACGGACTTCGGCTTTCGTCGGATGAACATTCACGTCAAAAGCACTCGGTGGCATGTCAATAAAGAGAAATGAGATTGGCTGACGACCGACCATCAATAGCCCGCGGTACGACTCTGTAAGTGCGTGCTGAATCGAGCGATCCTGAAACCATCTCCCGTTCAGGAACAGGTGCTGCCACTTTCGAGCGGACTTGCTTTGGCTTGGATGAGCGACGTACCCGGACATCCGAACGTCACCGACTTCGCTTTCCACCCAGACGAGATGATCCGTGAGACTTTTGCCATAAAACATCCGTAGGCGGTCGCTCAGTCCATCGGAAGCTGGCAGATCAAATACAACCTTGTCGTTGTGCCGTAACGTCATTCTGAGTCGAGAATTCGCCAGGGCGACACGAGTAAACTGATCGCTGATATGTCCAAACTCCGTCGATTTAGTTTTCAAAAATTTTCGACGTACCGGAGTACTGGCAAACAGGTTTCGAATTTCGATGCGAGTCCCCGTCGGGCAACCACAGGGCACGACTTCAGAACGTTCGCCACAGTTGACATCCAGCTCGACGCCAGCCACAGCATCCGTCTGACGCGTGCGAATGTTTATGTGCGAAACCTCTGCAATCGACGCCAGAGCTTCACCACGAAACCCCATCGTCTGAATGAAAAACAAGTCTTCCGCCGTGACGATCTTGCTTGTCGCATGACTACTCACCGCAAGCAGAATGTCGTTGGGGTGAATCCCTTCTCCGTCGTCCGTAATCCGGATCAACTGCGCGCCGCCATCCACAATGTCAACTTCGATCCGAGTCGCCATCGCATCGACACTGTTCTCGATTAGCTCTTTGACAACATTCGCGGGTCGCTCAATGACCTCGCCAGCGGCGATCTTGTTAATAACGCTCGTGTCAAGCTGTTGAATTCGTGACATGTCCGTTCGTCCGCTTTCTGCATCCTGCCGCGTATTGCTCAACTGAAATTAACGCCGTTCGGCACGTAGACACCTTAAAACCCTACAGCCAGCAGTCCGTCACGAGTTCGAAAATAGATGATTCCATCCGCCACGGCTGGAGTTCCCAGAACCGCCGACCCTACATCATTAACACTCAGGATATCGAGTTCGGCCGAGTTTCGTAGAACGACAACATTACCGTTCTCACCAGCAATATAGATCTTTCCATCAACGAGAACAGGTGACGCGAAATAGTCGCCAGCGTTCTGAATTCGGACCGGCCCGTATAGCCTCGCCCCGGCTTTCGTATCGAAACACGTTGCGATCCCGCCGCCCTTGATCAACAGCATGCGGCCATCGGAAACCAGTGGCGAAACGATGTGATCGGTGTGCTTGGTCGAGTGCTTCCACAGAACATGCGTTGCAGTGACATCTCCTCGACCCCCACCTCGTACCGCGAGAATAAACTGTGCACCAGCGTCGGCCGCGTCAAACGAGGCCCCCGCAAAATTGTCCGGATGCAGGAACGCCGCGTCGAGTTCCGCACCTTCCAAGACACCGTCCCCGTTGGCGTCACCTTTGTCGAACGTCTTCCGAAAGAAAGCTTCGGGGACTCGACGTTCTCCAACGAATGCCTGTACTTCTTCTTTCGTCAACTTTCCATCGCTGTTTCCCGTATCAGCTCGATCAACCGACGCCAACCACTGGTTCGCGATTCCGCCGCTCTGCAGGGAGATATAGATAACGCCGTCATCCACAACCGGTGTCGTCTTTATATTTCGAAGCAGAGTTTTTGCACTCCATAAACGTTTGCCAGATGCTGGATCGTAGCCAACAAGCAGCCCCGTCCCGGCGACAACGATTTCATCTCCATGTTCCGTTCTACAGATGACCGGATGCGAATAGTTCACGGCCATGTCGTCGCGATCATCCTTCCAGCGGAGCTTCCCCGTACGTTTGTCCAACGCGTAAAATGCTGGAGCCAGATCGTCATCCTGCACAAACAGCACCAAATCCTTGTAAAGCACCGGCGACATGCCGGCCCCCCACTTAAAAACGAAATACGGCACCGGCAGACTCTTGTGCCACACGTCTGCTCCCGTCTTCGCATCAAGGGCAACCATACCAAGAGTCGCGAAGTAGAAATAAACCTGTTCCGCATCAGCCGCCGGTGTTGTCGCAGCATGACTGTTTGTTTTATGAACCGGAGCGATGTCGCCGATCGGCCACTTTCGCATCCAGAGCTGTGTCCCGGTAGCGGCATCAAAGCCGTACAGGCCAATCGTTTTGTCATCAACCATCGCCGACGTGAAGACACGACCCGCTGCAACAACCGGACAACCAATCCCATCTCCGAGTTTTTTTGACCAGCGGACATTCTTCTCCGCCGAAAATTCCGCGGGCAACGGTCTACTCTCCGTGGCAATCCCTGCACTATTTGGACCTCTGAAGTGCGGCCAGTCTTCACCAAACGACTCGGTCGACAGCAGCATGCTCAGCGCTGGAAGAAGCAAAAACGCCGCAGAAATTCTTACTCGGAACATCATGATCTCCTCAGATGAAATCGAACCTTGAATCTTACAGGAAAAAGCGCCACTTTGATTATTCGCCCGTTCCGCCTTGCCAGTTGTTCGTTTGAAAAGGAGAGGCGGGCAAACCTTCACTGTTGACGAGATTTGGAGTCGCCAGCTTGTGCCAGCCAAATCGAACGTTCTTTGGCTCTGCGACTTCTGGAGACGAAACAAGGACTGACTGGCCGTCAATCTTTGCCTCAGCATCAACGAACTTTCCGTCGGCTCCCGCGACTTGAAACTCCGACAACGGCGCATTATCTCGAGTTTTTAAACCACCGGCCGCATGCGCAAATTCTATTCGTATCGACTTGCCATCGACTTTCATTGATCGGAACAAAGGGCCCGAGTAGACAATGTCCTGCATGCCATACGTCTTCGCCAGTGCCCAGCGGGCAAGTCGATTCCCGACGTCAAGTTTATTCCTCGGGTGAATGTCGGCGATGTTGTCAACAAGATCCGTCGTCACAGCCATTCCAGTTCTCGGAAGTTTCAAACTGGCGGTCTGAGCTTCCCAGAGTGCGGGCAACTGACCGGCCTCGTATTGGGCCCCGGACCAAGGGGCAATCTGCACAAAGTAAAACGGAAGTTCTGAGTTCCAGGTTTTTCGCCAGCCTTCCACCAGATCTTTTGTCTTGTCGAAATATGCCAGACCGTTCTTGCGAATAACATTCGTTTCACCCTGGTACCAGATGGTCCCGCGAACGCCGAAAGGCTGCAACGGTGCGATCATTCCGTTGTACATGCCTCCGGAACTTTTGTCTGTCACCGTCCAGGGTTCAATTGGCGAACCTCCCCACGAACTGTTAATCAGCCCAACCGGTACATCGACTTCCTCGTGCACCTTGCGGCCGAAGTGGTACAGAACGCCCGAGAACGCCGGAACGGATTTCGGAGTGCACATCGCCCAGTGAGCAGTAACCTCGACATCATCGGCAGGTTCTTTTTTTTGAACTTTCTTTACATGAAACAGCCGAATTTCAGGATACTGTGCCGCGTCGATCGCTTCCGCCGCACCGTTCGTATTTCGCAGTTGCCATTCCATATTGGACTGTCCCGAACCTACCCAGACATCCCCAATCAGAATATCTTCCAGCGTGACGGTGTTGTTGCCAACAACTTTCAGCGAGTACGTTTTCCCATCGGCCTGCATTGCCGGAAGCGATACCTTCCACTTTCCGTCGGCATCGGTCGTGGCGGTGGCAGACGAGGCTCCAATCGTAATAGTCACTTTTTCACCGGCGGCGGCCCATCCCCAGACAGGAATCGGCATATCCCGCTGCAAAACCATGTGGCTGTTCAAGACTGAGGGCAACTTGACGTCTGCACGAATTCCTCGCGTCGCCATCAGGCCGATCGAGAAGAGGCTTACGAAACACGTAATTGCAAAGCGAAACATTTTGCTCTGATGGGCGTTACTGAGTTCAGTCATGGAAGTACCTTTTCTGCACCAGGTTGCGATTCTTGAGCATCGCCATGAGGCTTTGCAGTATCCAACCAGCAAATCCTACCAGCGGCCGATCCCCATTCTGGTGACTGAAGACGACGCTGTGAACTGACTCTGGCAACAAGTCGAAAACATAACGAATCCAAATTTCGACTCAGCGGCTTTAAAATTCGCATCAGCCAGAAATCCAGACATGACCTTTTGTCACCAGACATCGAATACCCCTGCGGTCGAACTGTCCGATTCCGCGACGATTTAAAAAATACGCGAAACAAATGCTTGAACCGCAGAGCGTTGGTCGCCGATCGAACTGACGGCGTCCCCTGGGAAGAAACAGAACGGCCAAACAGTCAACGCTTCAACAGTTGGAGCGGACGCGACAGCAGCCTTAGTGCAGCCAACAAACGCCGAATCGGAGGCGTTAGCGGATCAAGCCCAGTCATCCAGCGGACCGTCTCGCGCAGCTTCCAACCTTAGCGGGAACGGAGCATTTATGCTCGCGGGCTTTCCAACGCCAGCCTGCTTTCACAAAGCAAGTGTCACCCTCATGCCGGATCGGAACCGCATCAAATTGACGGGACCTTTCCTGATTTGGCATATCGACCTGCGACTTTCTGTAGTGACGTCCGTTGAAACTCGCCGGCCGGGCTGGTTCATCCTTCTGCCCTGGCTTGCGTTCCTACCACAAAAACGACATCTGATTATTTTTTATGTTTCTCTTTATAGTCCTTCGACAATCATCCCTGATTGTGCGATGCGAAAATTTCAGAGGTGTCATCCGATTTGGCATCGACGCCAGATTCGTTGGTGACGCTATTCTTTACACAACTCAGACACGATAATGCTACGACTCCAGAAACGTTGGGAGCCAAATAATCCAAAGCTCAGATAGCGATTGTCTCCACACACTGTATTGCGTCATACATCACCAATTTGAGACTATCAGCTGGAAACCTGGTTTGATCACCCCCGCTCCCCAAACATAACGAGTCAATAATTGACACGACTCGTGAACCCTAATGAGAGGCGCAGTGATGCGTATTCTGACTCCAATCATACTTACCACCATCGGATTTAACTTTACCGTTGCGGAGTCCGCGACTCCCCCGACATACGAGCGGGATATTCGGCCGATCTTTCGCGCTCACTGTTTCGACTGCCATGGGGCAACAGACGAACTTAAAGGTGACCTCGATCTTCGGCTTGTTCGGTTCATTCAGAAAGGTGGCGAGAGTGGACCAGCAATCTCACCCGGCGCGCCGAATAAAAGTTTCCTGTTAGAGCGAATTCGCAGCAGTGAAATGCCGCCGGGCGAAGCGACAGTTTCGGACGCCGAAATTGCTATCATCGAGAAATGGATCGCGACTGGAGCGAAGACTGCTCGTCCGGAACCTGATTCGATCGGTCCCGGGCTTGGCATCACTGAAGAAGAACGCAGCTTCTGGTCGTTTCAGCCGCTCCACAAACCTGAGATGCCGGGGCACGAGTCCTTTCCTGAGGAAGCTCGTGTGCGTACACCAATCGATTACTTTCTGTTGAAGGCGGCGATGGTCAATTTGGCAAATACAGACTCGGTTAGTGTTGCGAATGGTCAAATCTCTTTTGCCGAAGATGCCAGTCGCCGAACGCTCGTCATCCGTGCTTACTTTGATCTCACTGGTCTGCCACCCTCGCCGAATGAAATCCAGACGTGGCTAAACGATTCGAAGGACGACTGGTACGACCGGCTGCTCACCGAACTGCTGGCTTCACCTCACTATGGCGAACACTGGGGGCGGCACTGGCTGGATGTCGCAGGGTATGCGGATTCGGAAGGGTACTCGACAGCGGACTCCGAACGACCGTGGGCCTGGAAATACCGCGACTGGATCATCCGCTCGCTGAACCAGGATATGCCGTTCGACCGGTTTATTACAGAACAGCTTGCAGGAGATGAACTTGCTGGCCCGATCAACGGTGACCTCACTCCCCAACAAATCGACATGTTTTCCGCGACAGGTTTCCTGCGAATGGCTGCCGATGGAACTGGCAGCGGAGCCAACAACCCCGAAGGTCGCAACCAGGTAATTGCCGATACGCTGAAGATTGTCGGCACGTCATTACTTGGCATGAGTCTGCAGTGTGCACAATGCCACGACCATCGTTACGACCCGATTCCCCACACCGATTACTTTGCAATTCGAGCCGTGTTTGAACCGGCGCTCGATTGGAAAGCATGGAAAGTCCCTAACGCTCGCCGCATCTCACTTTACACCGCTGCCGACAAGAAAAAGGCGGCCGAGATCGAACAAGAAGCTCGCAAGATTGCCGCCGAAAAACTCGTCAAACAAACTGGCTACATGCAGCAGGCTCTTGATCAAGAACTAATGAAGTATGAGGAACCGCTGCGCGCGAAACTACGTGATGCCTATGAGACAGTCAAAGGCGAGCGATCGGACGAACAGAAGCAACTGCTGACAAAGCATCCCAGTGTCAACATCTCTACCGGAACACTCTATCAGTATCTTCCGAAGGCGGCTGAGGAGCTGAAAAAGTACGACGCAAAAATGGCAGAGACACGAGCAAAGAAACCAGTCGAGGAATTTGTCCGGGCCCTCATCGAACCCCCAAACCACGCCCCGGAAACAAAACTGTTTCACCGCGGCGACCATCAGCAGCCTAAACAGACAGTCACGCCGGCGTCGCTGAGTGTCGCCAGCCCGACCGGACAGCCCATTCAGTTTCAGCTAAATAATGAAAACTTCCCGACGACTGGACGCCGACTCGCATTCGCGCAGTGGCTGGCAAGCCGCGACAACCCATTGTTTGCCCGGGTAATCGTCAACCGCATCTGGATGCATCACTTTGGCCAGGGCCTCGTTTCAACGCCTGCCGACTTCGGAAAGCTTGGAACAAAACCTTCACACCCGAAAGTTCTGGATTGGCTCGCGGATGAATTCATCTCAAACGGCTGGAGTCTGAAAACGCTTCATCGGACTATTCTGTCATCGACCGCGTGGCGACAAAGTAAAGCGAAGCCTGAAACCCGGTCCGCCTTTCCCATCTCTCTGCAACGCCTTGAGGCCGAGACACTCCGCGATCGGATGCTGGCAGCATCCGGGCAACTGGACCGAGCGCTGTTCGGTCGCCCGACCAAGATCAAAGAAGACGACACCGGACAAGTCGTTGTTGACGGAACGCAAACTCGCCGCAGCATGTACATCCAGGTAAGACGCAGCCGCCCCGTCGCCATGCTGCAGTCATTCGATGCTCCGGTCATGGAGACCAACTGCGAAAGCCGCCCCAGCTCAACGGTCGCCACGCAGTCACTGATGCTGCTTAACGGCCAGTTCATTCTCGAGCAGGCCGCAAAACTGGCTGACCGAGCTCGCAACGAAGCTGAACCGCCGGACGCAGAGCAAATAGAACTCGTGAAACACATCCGCCGGCCAGAGATTCAGGAATGGCAATACGGCTACGGCTCGTACGACGAAGCGTCTAATAGTACCGAGTCATTCACTCCGCTTACGCACTGGTCCGGTTCGCGATGGCAGGCTGGAAACAAACTACCGGATACCAGCTTCGGCTACGTATCACTGCACGCGACGGGCGGGCATCCTGACATCCTCGGACGAGACGTCATTCGCCGATGGACCGCCCCCGCCAGTGGTCGCGTCCAAATCGTCGGCAACCTGTCCCATGGCTCTCCGAATGGCGACGGAGTCCGTGGTCGAATTGTATCAAGCCGCACAGGCGCCGCCGGCGAATGGGTAGCGTTCAACGGCGGGTCTGACACACCCGTGAATGGTCTTGACGTCGAACCTGGAGACACGATCGATTTCGTAACGGATTGTCGAACCACTCACACGTCGGACTCGTTTAACTGGCCCGTAACAATCAAACTCACCGCTGTGGGCTTGAAAGAACGTGTCGTTGATTCAAAAGACGCGTTTCATGGACCAGCAGCATCAATCGATACTATTCCCGGACAGATTGTCAGAGCGTGGCAGTTGGCCTTCTGCCGCCGACCGTCGGTGGACGAAATGCAACTCGCCGTCAACTTTGTCGCCGCGCAAGTCGAAACTCTTCAACGCACGCCGACAGGAATTCCAAAAGGGCAAACAGTTACCGGGCAGGCAATGACCAGCCTCTGCCAGACCCTGCTGAGCGCGAACGAGTTTCTTTACATTGAATAGACTGACACCGACCGATCACGTCGAATCAGCGGAGAAGATCAAGTGACAATTTCGCGACGCGAATTTTTCAACCAGAACGCGATGGGCATCGGCTCGGTAGCGCTGGCGTGGCTGCTTCAGACGGAACGTGCCCATGCCATCCCGAAAAACATTCCAAAGCCGAACCAGAAATTCGACCTAAGGCCGAAGCAACCTGACTTCGAACCGAGTGCCAAAGCGATGATATCGCTGTTTCAACACGGCGGGCCATCACACATGGACCTGACGGATCCCAAACCGGAACTCACAAAGTTCGACGGCACAGACTACAAAGAAGACGTCGCGTACAGCTTCGCCAATGCAGCCAGCAAGAAGCTGCTGGGCACACGCTGGAAGTTCAGGAAACACGGAGAGTGCGGTACCGAGCTGTCCGAACTCTTGCCCGAGACCGGCCGAATCGCCGACGACATTTGCCTCATCCGCAGTATGCACACCGGAGCGAACGGTCACGAAGTTTCCATCCGCTATTTTCACGGCGGCATTCCAGGAGTCCTCGGCCGACCTCATCTGGCATCATGGTTGCTTTACGGGCTGGGAGCTGACACTCAAGACCTGCCGGCCTACATGGTGCTGACCGATCCTGGTGGCCAACCGGTCGACAACATCAACAACTGGTCGAGCGGCTTCATGCCTCCTCTGTTTCAGGGAACTGTACTCAGACCAAAAGAACCGCGAGTCCTGAACCTCGACGCTCCCGCACACCTGAAAGGCGAACCCCAGGCACAAAATCTGAAGCTGTTACAAACGCTGAACCGACGACACGCCAAACGTTTCCCACACGAAGACGATTTAGAAGCACGCATCGCCAGCTACGAATTAGCAGCTCGTATGCAGACAGCCGCTCGCGAGGCACTCGACATTTCACAGGAAACGCAGGCGACGCAGAATTTGTACGGACTCGATCAGAAAGAGACGCGAGAGTACGGCACCCGTTGTCTGATCGCGCGCCGCCTCGTTGAGCGAGGAGTTCGCTTCGTGCAGCTATTTCTGGCCGGTCAGCCGTGGGATAACCACAGCAACCTTGGCACTACTCTGCCATCAATCTGCCGTCGAACAGACAAGCCGTCCGCGGCACTGGTTACCGACCTCAAACAACGAGGTATGCTGGACGAAACGATCGTCCATTGGGGTGGAGAAATCGGGCGACTGCCCGTCACCCAAAACCAGGGCAGCCCGGAAAAGCACGGTCGCGATCACAACGGCCAGGGATTCAGCATCTGGATGGCCGGCGGCGGCTTCAAACCTGGCATGACCTACGGAACGACCGACGAGTTCGGTCATCGAGCCGTCGAAAACATCGTCACTCCCAACGACTACCAGGCAACACTCCTGCACCTCTTCGGCCTTGACGTCAACGAACTCATTTTCCCCTACAATGGCCAAGTTCAGAACATCACCGACGGTCGAAAATCCCGAGTCGTTGAGGAAATCCTCACTTAGGAATGTGTTGATGCTTAATCGGTTCACAGTGACTCCACGCTCCGTACGGAAAGCCTGGGCAAGGCTATCACGACAGAGTCACGTGTCACAGGAAAAGGAAGTTTGTTTCAAACACACTCCCCGACCGCGTATCCAGAGACCCTTGCCGGTGCCAGTTACCAGGAATTGTCGGATGGCCATTGATCGGTTGGTACTTTGCACAGCAGCCACTATCGGCATCTGCCTGGTGTGTGACACAGGCAAATCGCAGAACGCTCGCTCTCCGAAAATCACACAGGCAGAGTACTCATCGACGATCCAGCCACTGCTCAAAACGTTCTGCTTCAAGTGCCACTCCGGTGAAACTACAGAAGCCGACGTTGACCTCGCAGCGTTCTCCACAATCGCCAGTATGTCGCGCCAGACGAAGGTTTGGCTGAAGATTCGCGACATGCTCGACAGTCGACAAATGCCGCCAAAAGATTCTCCCCAGGCAACTGAAGCCGAACAGAAACTCCTTAGCACGTGGGTCCGGCGTTTCCTGCTGATTGAAGCAATGAAACACGCTGGCGATCCTGGACCAGTGATACTGAGACGCCTCAGCAACGACGAATACAACTACTCGGTTCGGGATCTAACTGGCGTTGTGTCGCTTGATCCGACCCGGGAGTTTCCCGTCGACGGAGCCGCCGGCGAGGGATTTACTAATTCTGGCGAGGCTCAGTCCATGTCCCCGGCACTTGTGACGAAATACCTGAACGCCGGCAAAGAGGTTGCTTCTCACGCCGTGCTCACTCCTGACGGCATTCGCTTTTCCCAGTACACCACGCGAAGAGACCACACCGACGAACTACTCGCCCGCATTCAGCAATTTTATCGCTCCTTCACCGAAGACTCTGGTAACACTTCGGTGACTCTGCAGGGTATCAGGCTGAGCACGAGCGACGGAGGACGCCTGCCCGTCGCAAGGTACATCGAAGCAACACTGCAGGAGCGAGAATCAATAAAAAACGGTACAAAATCACTGTCAGCGATAGCGCGGCAGCGTTCTCTAAATGAAAAGTATCTCACTCGACTGTGGACCGCTCTAACGGAAAAGAGCGATACGCCATCACTGTTGCTTGATGGGCTTCGTAGTGCCTGGGCGGCGTCTGGTCCTCAGGACGCCGCAAAAATTGCCGCGGACATCGATGCGACACAGAACTCGCTTTGGAAATTCAACTCTATCGGCCAGTTCGGTCGCGAAGGTGGTCCGGCCAGTTGGCAGCAAGCTGTCTCGCCGCTTTCGACCTCGCACGAACTTCGCCACAAACTAGCAGACAGCACGCCAGCTGCTGACATCGCATTTTGGATCACCGTTAATGACCTTGGTGACGGTAACGGCGACGATTTTGTTGTGCTGGAGCGGCCGCGATTCGAATTCCCAACCGTCAAAGGAACTGAGCCATTCCCACCAATCGAATTACGCAACATCCGCTCACTGGTCTCCCAAATTGAAGCCGCCACCGCCCGTGAACTTCCGCGAACGGCAGCGTACCTCACCGCGGTCGCGCAGCTTGGTACGTCCGGCGAACCATTCGCTGACGCCGCCAAAGCGTCAGGCCTGAACACGGCGTTGCTTGGCCGTTGGGCGAAGCTGCTGGGCCTCGGCGTTCGATCAAAACGCGCAATCACAGGACACTTTACAACCAAGATCATCAAAGGGCAGGGTTACGATGCGATCAACGGATGGGGCAGCAACGCGACACCAAACATGCTGACCAACAGTTCTACCGAACCCATTAGTTTCCTAACGCTGACCGTGCCTGCCCGGGGAGTTACCGTACATCCTTCACCGACGCATGAGTCGGTCGTTGCCTGGCGAAGTCCGATTGATGCGACCTTTCAGATCGAAGGACTGGTTGCGGATGCCGACGGCGTATGCGGAAACGGCGCTGTGTGGCAAGTCGAGCTGCTTTCCAATTCGGGGGCTTCCGTTCTGACTGACGGACAGTTCGATAACGGTGGCCGTCAGCGTTTCAAGCCGGAGACGTCATTTTCGATTCACGCCGGCGATGTAGTCTCGCTGGTTATCAATCCGCGAGACCGCAGCCACTCCTGCGACACCACTCACGTCGAACTCAAGCTGACAACGATCGAAACTGAGCCGCGTACCTGGAATCTTGCCACCGACGTCGTTGATCGAATTCTGGATAGCAACCCGCTGCCCGACTCGCTCGGAAACGCTGACACCTGGCACTTCGGTGCGCGGCCAGCTTCACCAAACGAAGTGCGGCAGAACTCTTCAGTCGTAGCAGGCTCCAGCCTGGCCGCATTCAGGACCGCAGCCCTGGACGGCAAAGCAGACGACGAACTGCAGGAACTCGCGGAGTCCGTTCAGACAATATTGTCAAATTCCGATCGGGCAAAACTAACCGCACCGAACCGCGCTCAGCGTGAGCAACTTCTTGACTGGCGCGGCCCTCTTCGCTGGATCAGCTGCAGCGAAAACGCATCCTCGACAGCTTCCGACAAATTTGGCATCGATCCGTCCGCGTTCGGGAAGCATCCCGATGGAAGCTCACTGCCCGACACACACCTGTGCGTCAAGGCGCCTCAAAAACTGGAGTTGCGTCTCCCGGCCCGGCTACTCAAGGGCTCCGAATTCGTCACGACAGGGACGCTCCACGCTTCCACCGCACGGCAAGGGACAGTGCAGCTTCATGTTACGACAACAAAGCCTGCACCGCGGCGAACATCCGTATTTACACCGATCCTTGTCGGCGAAGAAGCCCGGCCCCGTGCCGAAGCAGCTATCAATGATTTCCGTAATCTCTTCCCTGAAGCGCTCTGCTATGCACGCATCGTACCAGTTGACGAAGTTGTCACACTCAAGCTCTTTTACCGCGAAGATGATCAGCTCAAGCGTTTAATGCTCAACGAAAACCAGTCCGCGGAAATTGACCGTCTATGGGATGAACTTTTTTTTGTCGCCCAGGAACCTCTGCAACTCGCCGTCTCTTACGAACAACTTTACGAATTTGCCACCCAGGACAGACCAGACATCGTGAAGGCGCTGGAGTCACTCCGCAAACCGCTCAACGACCGAGCTGAACAGTTCAGTCAGCGAATGCGCGATACTGAATCGACTCACGTGGAAGCAGTGCTTGAGCTTGCTGAACGAGCGTGGCGGCGGCCGCTGTCCGCATCAGATGGCCACGAACTTCGTCGTATCTACGGACACATTCGCGATGTCGGCGTCGACCACTATGGAGCAATTCATCTCACACTGGCTCGCGTTCTGACGTCTCCTAAGTTCCTCTACCGTCGCGAGCAAAGTCATGTCAGCCCTGAACCATCACCCGTATCGAGTGAAGAACTCGCGACGCGACTCAGCTACTTCCTGTGGTCGTCGCTGCCCGACCAGAAACTGCGTCAGGCGACTCACTCAAACACGTTGGCCAGTGACGACGCTGCGCTGGTCGTCGAGACACGACACATGCTGAAGGACTCCCGTACGCGGCGACTCGCCATTCAGTTCGCCTGCCAATGGCTGCACCTTCGTGACTTTGACCAGAACGACAACAAGAACGAACAACTCTATCCCGAGTTCTCGACCCTCCGTACGGATATGTACGAAGAAACGATCCGCTTCTTTGAAGACATGTTCCGCAACAATGGCTCTATCCTGGACCTGCTCAATGCGGACCACACGTTTCTCAACGACGCCATGGCAAAGCACTACGGCATCGATTTCCAACCAGTACCCGATAGGAAATGGCAGCGAGTCGACGGACTTCAAACCAAAGCACGGGGCGGCATCCTCGGCATGGCAACGTTTCTGGCCAGCCAATCGGGAGCGTCCCGAACCAGTCCCATCCTGAGAGGAAACTGGGTTTCCGAAACGCTACTTGGTGAAAAACTGCCCCGGCCACCGGCCAATGTCCCCCAACTTCCAGAGGAAGTGCCCACCGGACTGACCGTACGGGAACTAATTGAGAAACACAGTTCCGTACCAGCATGCGCGACGTGCCATGCCCGGATCGATCCCTACGGGTTCGCGCTCGAGCAGTACGATGTACTGGGAAGAGTACGCTCCGTACAAGTCGAAACAAAATCGACGTTGCTCAGCGGGACAAAGATTGAAGGCATGTCCGGACTACGAGATTACCTGCTCACTCAACGACGGGACGACTTCGTAAACCAGTTCTGCCGCAAACTCCTCGGCTTCGCCCTCGGTCGTGAAGTCCAGCTTTATGACGAACCACTGCTTGCAGATATGCAAACGAAACTCAAACAAGACGCATATAGATTTAACGTAGCCGTAGAAGCAATCGTGCTCAGCAGACAGTTTCGCCAAATTCGTGGCCAGAATTCCCCCATTGAACCGTAGACTTGCTATGCATCCGAAGGGCGTCTTCGTTTCGGCGGCCAGCCTGTTTAGTCTGGCACTTCAACAATCGGGAGCAGTCAAATGACAACTCATCAATTTTCACGGCGAACAATGTTGCGAGGTCTCGGCGTAAGCGTAGCCTTGCCATGGATGGAGTCGGTGAAAGTCTGGGGCGACGAGCCCAAAGGCAAAGAGCCTGCCAGTCAGGCTCCCACCCGCATGGCGATTCTGTTCTCCGGTTGTGGATACCACCGGACTGAGTGGTGGGCTAAAGGCCAGGGTGCGGACATGGAACTGGGCAAGGTCCTGCACCCGCTCAACGAATTCCGTGATCGAATGGTTTTTATCCGCGGCCTCTACAACGCGGAGGCATTAAAAGGGAACATCCACAGTTCGCAGACAGGCAATCTACTGTCGGGCGCCCCGTTGTCGGCAGGCGGAACCATTCGGTCCGGCACGAGCGTCGACCAGGTCATCGCGCAGCACATCGGTCGCCAGACGAAACTGCCAAGTCTCGTGCTGGGTTGCGAGAAAGCCAACCCATCAGTCCACAAGAATTACTCGATGCTCTACAGCTCTCACATATCGTGGAGCAGCCCGACGTCCCCGACTCCGCTGGAAGTTTACCCGGCACTGGCCTTCGACCAGCTCTTCACTGACAGCACAAAAAAGGGTGACCGCAGTGTCCTCGATGCAATCCTGAACGACGCGAAAGATCTTCGGCGTGGCATCAGCCAGACCGACCAGCAGAAGCTTGACGAATATCTGAACTCAGTCCGCGAAGTAGAAAAACGTATCGAACGGGCTGGCCAGCGGGGCGAGTTCCAAGGCTGGCGACCGACGCTCACCAAACCGAATATCCCACGACCCAATGATGGATTTCCACAAGACATCGTTGAACATATGAAGCTGATGTCGGATATCCTGGTGCTCGCATTTCAGACGGACACCACGCGAGTCTGCACGCTGAAGCTGAATAATGACCATGGAACACTGAGATTTCCGCACCTGGGTGTCGACTACATGATTCACCATTTGCTTTCGCACAATGACACCGACGACTGGCTGAAGGTCAACCAGTTCTTCCTCGAACAGATTGCCTACATCGCTCGGAAGCTGGACGCGATTCAGGAAGGCGAACGAACGGCACTGGACAACTCGATGATCATGCTTTGCTCCAGCATGCTCAACGGGCACCACGACGCCTCGCAACTTCCGGTGGTAATGGTTGGCGGAGGCGGCGGAAAAATCAAAGGCGGCCAGAACCTGGACTACCTGGGAAAATCCGAACGCCAGATGTCGCGACTCTATCTCAGTCTGATGCGGAACATGGGCGTGAATCTCGAAAAATTCGGCGACGCCAATGCTCCGCTGGCCGAAGTCTGACGCTGTCACGCACGCATGACAGCGTTTGACAACAGCGTCCCAGCGGAAGCAGTGTCGATGCGCCGTTTCAGCTTTCGGCTGACTATTCCTTCAGAACCATGTCGATACACATCACGGCTCCCAGAATCAATTGCCTGATCGGATTGTCGACCGGAACGCTGTCCGAAATGCTCAACGCATAGTTATCGGCGCTGGTAAACATTTCCTTGCCGAGTCCTGCCCACTTCTTCGCAACATGAGCAAGCTCTACGTCACTCGGCGTCAAAAATCGGAAGTCCCAACTCGTCCACTTCCCTTTCAAAACGCAGACCACTTCCTCATTCGGGTTGAGAACGCTGAACGCCCCACCTATTGAGAAAAACTTCTGCTTGAATCCGCCGATGAATACTTCGTTCTCATCGTACACGGACACTTTCGAAAGAAAGAACGAAATACCTCGCGTTACCCGACACACCGGTTCACCACTCGGGGTGGTAATCTCGATGTCAAACGGCGTCATCCGTTTATAGTCCGTAAATCGAAACAACTTTGAAAAAATTCGGAGATTGGGTTCCCGACAGTGCATCACCACTTCATTTGTTTCTGCGTCGTAGATGTCGTAATTGTTGGCTGCCTTAAACATGCCAACATGCTCTTTGACGAGATAAAGACTTCCGTTCAAAGCATCATGCATCGATTTAGCCCCTGTCCGCTTCAGTATTCATACATCGTATGCAGCAACAATTATACTCCAGACTGTAGACCGGTTTACCAAAATTTGAAAGCACCTTCAGCATCACTCGGCTCTTGCGCTGATCAACTGAGGCTACGCTGACTTATCGAATTCAATGCACTTCAGTTGCGTCAAAACGGCGGTGACAGAATTTGGACGACCACTCGGTTCTTTGTTCAAACAACCTGAAATCAACTCATCAACGGCAGGCTCGAAGCCAGGAACCATACTACTGACTCGATCGGCCGGTCGTGACGACAGTGTCAGGGCGAGCGTCTCCGCTACGTCACGCCCGCCGAATGGTGGCTGCCCTGACAGGAGAAAGTAGAGAACACTTCCCAGCCCAAAGACATCAGTCTGCTGGGAAACCTGACCGAACGCGTCTGCGATTTGTTCCGGGGCGAGGAACCCAGGAGTCCCCGCCAAATGCCTGTTCACTGAAGCACTCCCAAGAAGGCTGAATCCAAAATCGGTCAGCACGAAAGTTCCGTCATTTCGACGCAGAATGTTTCGTGGCGTAACATCGGCATGGATCACCCCCGCATTGTGTGCGGCCGCTAGTGCACCACAAACGGCAATGCCAC
>JACLAC010010770.1_pt1 | contig 37209 bp, 19 predicted proteins | sample 8027881 | NCBI WGS metagenome assembly JACLAC01 (sample SAMN15725517, study PRJNA655200) | protist metagenome | isolation source: fluorescence activated cell sorting (FACS) single amplified genomes of... | place: Spain: Blaines Bay Microbial Observatory, Mediterranean Sea | collected 2016-01-19 | reverse complement strand
GTAGTGTTGATCTTGCTGTTAGCTGTCAACGACACACTCGCTGAGGCTCCGCCGTTTTCAGATTACTGCCAGCGTTTGCGGCAGGATGTGCAGGGAAAGAAGCACGGATTCCTTGCCGGTAACGTCACGTACTATGTCGGCGGGTTTCATGCGAGTTGGGAGTTGAACGAACATGAAACGCTGGGCCTGACTCATCCGTTCCATCACGATCTGCGCAGTCGCGGTGTCGGACTTGTCACGAGTCGCGCAAACGATCATGACGATACCGGTCTCGGCAACGACTTCTCGGGCTGGGAGTTCTACAAGGACACGCGGGTCCTGTATGGCAGCGTCGTCATCGCCGGGAAGACTCATCGTTATCCAGTCCCCACGAAGATGTACTGGCGGCCGGACCGAATGATCTGTGAGTACGAAGTTGCCGGCATCCAGTTGCGGGAAGAGAAGTTTATCGCCGCCAACGATGCGGTCTGTTCGATCATCACGGCGGCCCAGCCCGTCACGTTACAATTCGATGGGCGAAGTTTCTTTGGTCGTCATAGTGTGAAAAGCACCGCCACGATCAAATACGATACGAACCACAATGTGATTCACATCGTCGAAGGTGGCACAACGAAGTGTCTGCCTGACACGAACCGTTCCGAGCAGATTGGCCCGATCATGTATCAGGGCATGAGCACGGTTTTAACTGCATCCAGAAGCTTCTCCACTAGTTATCGCTTCACCAGGGGCGAACACGGCGAGGCGCTGTATGAGTTCAAAATCCCTTGCGACACCGACGGCGTCACGATCGCCTGGGCCATGCACGACACCCCCAGTCACGCATTGACCGTCGCGCGGGCGGCGGTGCGCGAATCACGCAAGGCGATGGTCGCGAAGACTTTGGAAATGAACCGCCAGTTCAACGAGGAGATTCCGTGGTTTCGCTGCTCGGATCAGAAGTTTGAAGACATCTACTATTACCTGTGGTCGTTGTACCTTATGTACTACATCAACGTGCAGAAGGGATGGGAGATGGAACCTCACACCCAGACGGCCGTCAATAATTTCCTCGGAATGCACCGCTACGACGCGACTTTTCAAATCAAAGTGGGAGCCTGGACAGGCAACAAGGCATACTTCGCTAATGGAAACGTCCTGACTTGGAAACATCTTTTCAAGAATGGTCACTATCGAAAATCTTCAAACGGCGTGATTGCGCTGGCCGACAACAAGGGAACGTCCTGGCACTCCGGTGTGTACGGTGCCGAACTCTCGGAGCACGTCCTCGGTGCATGGCAGGTCTATCAGCATTCAGGTGACGTGGAATTCCTTCGCGACTGTTACGAGGGTTATTTTCGAGAGGTTTTTCGCGAGCGAATTTCCCCATTCTTTTCCAATCAATTTGAAGTGGCCGAAGCCTTGATCAGGATGGCTCGTCTCACCGGCCATGTCGAAGACGTCGATCACTGGAAGCGGCTTGTTCCGCTCGGCGCAGAGCAAATTCGAACCTGGTTCAATCAGCGCTGGCAGGCGAACGGTCACGAGCATTTCTTCGGCGGTCCAAAGAACGGAATGCTGATGACGACGGGCTTCTGGCACATGCGTTCGAAGTATTTTCCGCGCGACTACGCTTTGAACATGACCCGGTCATGGGCCCTTGATAAAGACAAGGGTTTTTACGGCGATAACGACTTCTTTCCACTCGCCATGTCCCGTCAGGCCATGAATACGTTCGCTACCGATGTAGACCACTCATTTGGCTACACACCCGATACTGCGTATTTCACGCTCGACGGCATGTTTCGTCAGCGTCTTGGCGATCCAGCGTGGCGACTGACATTGAACCATCTGGAGAATTACAACTTCCATTCGGACTGGAACATTCCGGTCGCTCCGGAAGCCTATCGTCGCGACGGCAAGCTGTTTGGCGATCAGTATTCGAATTTCAACGCGGGCAAGATTCTACTGTACCTCGAAGGGCTCGCCGGCCTGAAGTATTCAGTGCCCGAAAAAAAGCTGCTCGTGCTGGACACAATGCCCACAAATTGGACTTGGATGGAAGTCCGCCTACCCATCACGATTCAGGGTGAGAAGGAAACTCATTGGCCAGTAATCCGGTATGAGCGGTCACAGAGCGAGGACGAGATCACTAAGACAATTCGCGTCACCGACTGCCCGTTGCAAATCACAATTGAGCCGTGGCCTGAAGAAAAACGAGTGATCCGTTCTGATTTGCAGCCACCCAATGGTCGAATGCAAACAGGAGCCAGGCCCCCGCACTATACCGGATTCACTTTTGACCGATCGCAATCATCGGGTTACGTAGCGCTCCGTCTGGATGCGGCTTCGGCCGACAGGTGATGCAGCGGGTCGTATCTGCCAGCCATTTCCACAACGCAATGAACGCAGCCGTTTTCAATAGAGCCGAGTTTCCGATTTCTCGGCCTGACCCATGTCGGTCTGATTCCGATTCAGGTGGTCGATAATGCAGCCTGTGCTTAAGCAGGGGCCAACAGCCTCGATCTGCCGATTGGCGACACGGTCCCTTCGACAACGACGTCGCTGTATGATCCATCGAAGCCCGCATAGGCTAATGTCATACGATGAAAATTGCACTCAGAAGTCGCAGCACGCAACCAGGACTTATTGATCAAATGAAGAAGCTTCTGCACCCAGCCAACCGCCTCGTCATGTTCTACTCCGTTTCGATTGGCTCATGCCTGATATTGCTGGCCTCGCATACGGTGGCGGATCAGAAATTCCGTAAAAAGTCCGTTACGCCCGACGTGATTACTACTGTCACGCCGAATGAAACTCAGAAGAATGATGCTGTTCGTCCTGAGTTTCTTCAGCCGGTTCCGGTCGAGAAAAAGGCGCCGCCGACGTCGTTGCCGATCATGCCGCGCGATGGCGAAACCTTGGTCTTTCTTGGGAACTCGCTGGCTGCCCGAATGGAGCATTACAACTTCTTCGAGGCATCTCTGCACAAGCAGTTCGCTGACAAGAACATCACGTTTCGCAATATGGGATTCCCTGGGCACACGCCTGCCTTTCGACCGGAAGCAGGCACGGATGATCCGTGGGCGTTCCCGGGGGCGGAAAATTTTCGCCCGGACATTAAGGCTCACTATGGTAAAGGACATTATCCCTCACCAGATGAATGGCTGACTATTGTCAAAGCAAACACCATTGTCGCGTTCTTCGGATTCAATGAATCCTTTGACGGCATGGACGGTCTGGACAATTTCAAAAACGAACTGAGCGCGTTCGTCGACCATACGGTGTCGCGATCGTACAAAAGATCCGACACTGCTCCCCGGCTTGTGCTGGCGACTCCGATCGCGATGCAGCAGCACTCCGAATACTTTCTTCCTTCTGCCGACGAGCGAAATGCCCTTCTGAAGAAGTATGCCGACGTGGTGCAGGCGGTTGCTGATGAGAAGAAGGTTGGATTCCTTGATCTGTTCTCGCCGACGCACGACTGGTTTCGCACATCAAAGGAACCATTGACGATAAATGGAGTCCACCTGTCTGCCACCGGATATCGCAAACTCGCTCCGGTGATCATGCAACAGTTGTTTGGCAGGAACGTGGAGCCCGCCGATCAAGGCACACTTCTACAACAGGCCGTCCAGGACAAAGCATGGTTCTGGAGAAATGATTACCGCATGCTCAACGGTGTTCACGCATACGGACAGCGCTGGGCGCCGTATGGCAACTTCAACTATCCGGAGGAGATCGAAAAAATTCGCCAGATGACCGTGCTTCGCGACCAGAATATCTGGGCGATCGTCCAAGGCAAGTCAGCGACAATCAACGTCGACGATTCGATCACCCGTCCTCTTTCGCCCATCGAAACCAACTACCAGGTCAGCGTGAAGAATGGCAGCATGGAGTTTCTGAAAGCAGAAAAGGAAGCCCTGGCAACGTTCACGCTTCCAGATGGATACGAAGCTTCGCTTTTCGCTTCGGAGCAGCAGTTCCCGAATCTCGGCAACGCCTGCCAGATGCGGTTTGATAATCGCGGGCGGTTGTGGGTTTCCACGTTGCCCAGCTATCCGCATTACAAACCGGGTGATGTCAAACCGAACGACATGCTGCTGATTTATGAAGACACGGATGGTGACGGCCGCGCGGACAAGGAGATTGTTTTCGCTGACGGCCTCCACATGCCGATTGGCTTCGAACTGGCTCCCGAGGGCGTCTATCTGTCACAGGAACCGTTCCTTGTACTTCTGAAAGATACCGATGGAGACGACCGGGCAGACCAGACGGAATACCTTATTGATGGATTCGATCCGCACGATACCCACCACGCGATCTCCGCGTTCGACGTCGATCATGGCAACGGCATTTATATGTGCGAAGGTCGCTTCCTGCACTCACAGGTCGAAACTCCCTGGGGACCGCAGCGGATGACCGACGGAGGTGTCTGGCGATTTGATCCGTCGTCATGGAAAGTGGAACGCGTCATGCAGACGGACGTGTCCAATCCGTGGGGAGTTGCTCACGACGAGTACGGACAGACATTCGTCAATGATGCTTCAGGCGGGTCTCACTACTGGATGCTGGGATACTCGATCAAAGTTCCGCACGCGAGCGAAGTTCCGAAGGTCGGGAAATTCAACTACGAGCACCACACTCGACCAACGTCCGGCGCCGAGTTCATCCACTCGCGTCATTTTCCTGAAGAAGTTCAGGGCGACTACGTCTACACCAACTCGATTGGCTTCCTGGGAATCAAGCAACTCGACACGTTTGAAGATGGTTCGGAAATAAAAGGTAAGTTTCGTCAGAACCTGATTCAGTCGATCGACGGAAATTTTCGTCCATGTGATCTCGAAGTGGCTCCTGACGGCAGCCTCTATTTCATTGACTGGCACAACACGCTGATCGGGCACATGCAGCACAGCGCGCGTGATCCGCTGCGTAATTCCGAGTATGGGCGAATTTACAGAATCAAACACTCGGAACGTCCACTCGTTGATCCACCAAAGGTAGCGGGTGCAGGAATCGATCGACTGTTTGAAAACATGAAGCTGCCGGAAGTCAACGCTCGCAAACGATCTCATCGGGAACTTCGTGGTCACGACAAAGATGAAGTAATTGCTGCGGCCGAGCGCTTCGCGAAGCAGAATGCGAATGACGAGCGGTTGGTGCTCGAAGCCCTGTGGGCTACATGGGGGCAACAGGCTCCGTCTGTAGGATTGCTCAACCAGTGTCTGTCAGCAACCGATCACCGCGTCCGCGCAGCGGCCGTTCGAGTTGTTCGGCACTGCCTGCATCTTCTCGCCAATTCCGACGTTTATCTGTTACGGGCCGCGGCAGATGATCACTCACGAGTTCGACTTGAAGCGCTTGCGGCAGGTTCATGGCTCGGCGGTGAAGTCGGTGCAGACATTCTGTTGACGGTTGCGTCGCAGAAGACCGATCGCTGGATTCGCAACGCGTTGAACAGTGCGATGTTATTGCTCAAGCCGGAAGTGGAAAGTCGGATCTCAAGTGGTAAGTTCAACTCAGAAAGTCTGACAATTGATTATGACGAGCTACTGACTGGAAAACTCGAAGGTGCTCTGAAACCAAAGAACTACCGGACTAAATCAAAAAAGTTCAGAGATAAGAATTTCGTCCGGCAATACAGTCTTGGTCAGCGAGTCTTCTATGAAGAAGGCTCTTGCTACACATGTCACCGGGATCACGGAGAAGGGATAGTTCGAATCTATCCTCCGCTGGTCGGAAGTGAATGGGCGACTGGTGATGCAGATCGGCTCATCAAGCTGACGATGCACGGCGTCTGGGGGAAGATTCAAGTTCGCGGAAAAGTCTTCGAGACCGCACGTGGCGTTCCACCGATGACCGCGATTGGAAACTTCTTTACTGATGCGGAAGTCGCAGGAGTCCTTACCTACGTTCGGAACAGTTGGGGCAATGACGCCAGCGCGATCACCGAGGGACATGTGAAGCGAATTCGCGCAGAAACGAAGGGGCGTCGTCGCTTTTACACTCCTGAGGAACTGATCGAGATGCATCCGTTCGAAGAAGGGAGTCGGCCACCGCTGGTTGCAGAAGAGCCGGCGAACGAAAAACTTGAACAGGAACTCCTGGCGGAGTCGTTGGCAAATCTTGTCAGCGAAGCGTGGAAACAGGGCGACGCCACCAAAGGGGCAAAGGTCTTCTATCGCGAGAAAACTGCCTGTGCCACCTGTCACGACGCGAAGGCAGACTTTCAGCTTGGGCCGAACCTGACTCTACCGCGCGAACAGGCCACGGAAGAATTTCTGGTCCAGTCGATTCTGAAACCCTCTGCATCGATCCTTAAAGGTTTCCAATCGGTGACCGTGATCACTGACGAAGGAGCGGTTGTCTCGGGATATCTTGTTGAGAAGCAAGACGAGAAGATCACACTAAGCCTGGTCGCACAAAAGGGGAAGCGGCGAGAGATTACCGTCGATCAGATCGACGAAATGGTCGAGTCCCCGCTCTCCACCATGCCCGCTGGACTGACCAGGTCGTTTAAGGATCGTGGCGAATTTCTCGACCTTGCTCGATTCGTTCTGGAGATTAATCGCGGCGGTACTTCAAAACTCCGAGAGCTGAGAAAAAAAGCAAACGTCAGGCGATAGACCTGTTTGAGGATTCCGCACGAACAGTGGGGATCCCTTGCGATGCTTCCGTAAGAGGCTCTCGCAACCATCAATGTGAATTCTCGAGAGACGTTATAACAGCCATGGGCTTACGCATGGGCTTGAGAGCCCTCAGCGACTGATGAGAATTCGCATGTGGTTATCTCGTTTCTATGTTTCAGATTGCTGAGCCTCATTCTTGCAGTTTGTCGAGAACTTCCTGAGGCGGGGTCCAGCCAATGCGCCGCACTTCGCCCGGAGTGTATTCGCAGGAAATCATAAACAGGTCCTGCGTTGCTGCACGTTTTGGTGGAATGTTGATCTGCACCTGTGTGAAGCCATTCGCACGCCATGACTGCCAGCCGTCGAGCGGGTTGCGTTTCAATATGTGTCCGTTAAGTCTGACCGCGTTGACTGTTGGGTTCTGATACGGAAGACGCAGACGGAGTCCGATGCCGTGTTTGATAGCCTCGGTGGGTTTGTCGGTGATTCGAGCTTTGTCGACAGCGAGCAAAACTTCCGGGCCGCTTCTCACGAACTTCTGAAACGCGTTGTGATCGACGTCGTCTCGTGACGAGACGGCTGCCAGAAACTGGTCGAGGTCTTTGTGCAACGCAGTCGCGGCTGTGGGTGATGTTGCGACGAAGTAGGTATCCCGACCGTCGGTTTGCGGATACAGCACGGCCTGCGTGAACTGTCCCTGTTTTTGCCAGAGTTTGACGCGGCTGCGACGACGCGCTGCAGGAGTCGCTCCGTACGATGTGACGTAGTGCCCGATGAACGCCTTGACTCGATCGACCGGGTACCCTTCGTAGCGTTCCTGTTGCCAGCGATGATTGCCGATTTCGAGCAGTCCGCGCAGCCGAGCTAAACCGCTCTGTTCCCAACCCACTTCAAACGCACTGACCATCGTATGATACTTCGCGTATCCATACTGAGCCGTGTAGAAGTTGGACTGGCCTCGCCAGGTTCGATCGGCGATTGGATTCATTACCGGTCCGTGGAACGAGCGCTGTCCGTCAGCTTCGAAACGATCGGATGGGAAGCCGGATTCGACTCCGGCATTGATAATCGCTTCGGTGATACGCCAGTCCCACGGTCTGAGTGCGTAGTTTGAATAGGCCGAGCCCGTGACCTCAAACATAATCTGCCCCTGGTACCGCGTCCTGTCACCGAGCTTTTCCAGAGGGTACTCCTGCAGTCCGGTGCCGTGCATGTCCGCGTGGACGTCGGGTTGCCAGCGATCAACAACGTCGAGGACTGCTTTGACTTCAGGGGCTTTGTCTTTTGACTTGTACTCCAGTTTCTTCAGGTTCCAGTGATCCGGACCACCGCCTGTATAGGGATCAATCTTCGAGGAGTTAAGAAATCGATCCGTACGGAAGAACGCCTCGGGATGGTTGATCGGCATGACCAGTATAATTTGCTTGCGGCATGTAACGCGTGCCTGCTCAGAATGCCCCAGTAGCCATTCCATGAAATGCATGATCGTGGTTGTGCCGGAACGTTCCGGTCCACCGTGTAACGACGTCACCAGCACAACCTGTTTGAGTTCATCGTCAACACTCGGGTCTGTGACCTTCAGTAGATGAATTCCCAGCCCTTCGGCAGACTCACCAACACGGTCGACCTTCAGAGTTTCAACGTGTTTGTGAGCCCAGAATTTCAGCGTCGCCTCATATTCTTTCAGTGTGATTCGATGCACACGCTCAGGGTTCGCATCGGCAGCGAACGATGGACATGCCGGGACACCGAACCAGAACACTGCCAGAATTAACGAAGCTGCAATTCGTATTCGCATTATCAGTCCTTTCCTCTTGTGACTTGGCCGGACTGTTTGTTGGTCCATGTAAACGCCTTGGGCTCGAATCGGAATGCATCTTTGGTCAGTGCGGAAGGCGCCCACGCTTTTGTGATCCAACTCGCGAGTTTTTTTCGGACCGCGGCATGTTCCTGGCTGGTGATGAGGTTCTTCCATTCATGTGGATCGTTTTCATGATCGTACAGTTCCTCGCCACCGTCGTGGTACCGAATGAAACGGTATTGCTCTGACCGGACAGCGGCGTTGCCTCGCCGGTACTCTATGACCGCTGGACGATTCCACTCAGCTTTGGGATTCCGCAGCAACGGAATCAGTGAATGACCATCGTGAGACTCGACCGCGTCGAGTCCCGCTAATTCATTCAGCGTTGGGTAGAGGTCGAGGAGACTGACGGGGTGACTACACCGGCCAGGACGATAGCCCGGAGCGCAAACGATAAATGGCACTCGTGTTGATTCTTCCCAGAGTGTCGACTTGTGCCAGTGCAGCTTTTCGCCGAGATGCCAGCCGTGATCCGACCACAACACAATGATTGTGCGATCAGCGTCAGGACGCTCGTCCAGTGCATCGAGGACCTGGCCGATACGATCATCAGCACAGGTAATGCTGGCGAGGTATGCCCGGATCGCGTGCTTCCACTTGTCTGAATTCCGGATTGTTTCAAAGTCGCCCCGACGGTCCTTTGCCAGCTTCAACGCAGCGGCTGGTAGATCGTCGAGGTCACTGCCCAGGACAGGCGGAAGAACAATCTCGCCGAGTGGATACTTATCAAAATAATTCTGAGGCACGTACCAGGGCAGGTGGGGACGGAACAGTCCGCACGCCAGAAAGAACGGAGCATTCGACTCACCGGTGCGCAGACTGAGAAACTCAACAGCGAAGTTGGCCGTCACTGCATCGTCGTAATGGTGGTCCTCAATCGGTAGCGATCCCCAGTCGTTCTCATGGCCGAGTCTCTTTACACCACTGAACGGGAATCCCGTTGGGTAAGGCGTGTGCTTCGACCACGGATAGTTCAGCTTGACCCCACGGAACCACGGGTCTTCCAGAAAGATCAGCCGACGGAATTCGTCCCACTGATTTGGCGGATGATTGCCGGCAGTGTGGTGAAAGATCTTACCAGCTCCGGCGACACGGTATCCGTGATTGCGGAAGTGCTGCGGAATCGTGACCACATTCGGAAGGTTCGGCAGCCACCAGTGGCCGTTATCGTAGAGCCCCGTCGTCGAAGGTCGCATTCCAGTCAAAATCGCAGCTCGCGACGGAGCACACTTCGGCGAAGCACAATGGGCGTTCGTAAACAGCACGCCGCGCTCGGCAAGCCGATCGATATTCGGCGTATAAACCTTGCCCTCATACCCGCCGAGACAATTCACCCAGTCTTTCATGTCGTCGACACAAAGAAACAGGACGTTCGATTTCGGCACTGCACCGTCGGCACGCCCAACCACGAAGACGAACGCCGTAATGCAGAACCATTGAATCAGCTGGAATTGCGGCGTAAAGAATTTCATGAGCCGTCTGCGCCCTTCGTGAGACATCAATTTCTGAAAAACCGGTGAATAGCGACGGCGTTGCCGGCTCAACGAGATACTTCCAGTTCGTGACTTCATCCTTGAGTCTACTCCTTGACCGCTAGATTCACCGCTCCATGGACATGCTGATCTCGTATTGTGGCGTTTCAAAAAACGGAACTACAGTACAGAGCTTCGCCGTTCTGCCGTGCAGGGATGCCGTCAGCGTGCGTCTATGGGGAAATCTCAAACATCCAACAGGACAATCGAATCACCATGGATGGTGAACTCACACAATTTCACGGGAACCTGGCTGACGGACACGCCGCTGGCCCCGAAATATTTGACGCGTTGTCACTACATCGCAGTCGGGCCGTGCATCAGGACAGCACTCACGTGAATTCCCACGCAAGCGGGATTCCAGCCGTGACAGGCCGGTGTTGGTGTATCAGCAAAGGCATGGCTGGGATGAACAGTCAGACCGCTGGCCTTGCCAGTGCCGTCGGCTATGAGCCTCTTGAGAAATGCAACGCTGGCGAGTTCCCCAACGCCACAGGGTACGAGTTCATCAATACCCGAATGGCCTTTCCATGGAACTGTTTGCCGTTCAGCTTGATTCCGTCATCCGGACGAGTGCTCAGGCAGCCGAAATATCTCGAAGCATCACCGCAACCGCGACTGGTCGTCTCATGCGGCCGTCATGGAGTAGTCCCGGCTCTGTATTTGAAGAAAAAACTTGGGCGAAAAATATTCACCGTTCACATTCAGGATCCGAAGTCCGACACGTCCGGGTTCGATATGGTACTGATGCCGAAGCACGACCCGACTCGCGGCCCCAACGTTTACCTGACGATGGGCGCGCTGCACAAAGTGACGCCAGAGAAGTTGCTAGCGGCTTGTGATACTCCCGAAGCGGCAAAGCTGGTCGATCCAACCCGGCCGCTTGTTTCGGTGCTGCTGGGTGGGAAGAACGGCTACTACTCATTTTCACAGGCCGACATCGACCGCTTGTTTGAGAAGCTCAACCGGCTGGTTGACCAACACAATGTTCGTTTAGCCGTGCTTACGTCGAACCGAACTCCAGTCGAAGTCTGCACGCGTCTGGCCAGGGATTTTGGCGACAACCATTTCATCTGGAATGGCCAGGGGACAAACCCGTATTTCGAAGCTCTCGCCCTGGCAGACTACATCGTCGTGACTGGCGATTCGGTTTCGATGGTCACTGAAGCAACCGCCACCGGCCGGCCGGTTTTTGTCGAACACCTGACCGAGCGACGTACCGCTCGCCGCTTCCGCAAGTTTCACTCGATGTTCGAAGAGGCCGGACTGACTCGGCGTTTTGAAGGCGAACTTGCCGAGTGGGAATACGAACCACCGAACGACACTCCGAACGTCGCTTGCCTCATCAGAGAAAGAATGGCTGAACAATGAACTTGTTATACGCTCTGAAAAACTCGACGACGCAATTTGACTTTCCTTATACACACTGGATTGTTGAGCAGCCGGTCACATCGGAAGTTCTGACCGAGGTTGTGACCACTCCGATGAACAAAGGCCCGCGAGCATTTGACGGAACTCGAGCAGCCGACAACGGCGGCGATGGCATAGATGCCAAACTTCGACTTTACATCACCGACGAAAATGTCGACGAGTTTCCGGCAATCGGCAAGATGATCGATGAACTACTGGCACGCGACACGGTCATGCAGTTCGAAAAGATGCTGCAACGGGATCTGAGTGACGCCTATCTTCGCGTTGAAGCTATTGCTGACGTAGACGGCTTCTGGCTGAAGCCGCACAAAGACATCAATGAAAAACTGATGTCGATGCTCGTCTACGTGAATATCTGGGGTGAAAACGAAATGCTCGGTACGGACATTTACGACGACGACCTGAACGTCGTGAAGACGATCCCGTACCGCAACAATCTTGGGTACCTGTTTTCGCCGGGCGAAAACACCTGGCACGGCCTCGAAAAGAAAAAGATTAACACCGTCAGACGGTCGATTCTCATTAACTATGTTACGTTCGAAACTTGCTGGAAAGTGCCGGACACTCGCAGTCAACGGGCCGCCGCTTAGTTCTCGCAGTTCGTCGAGTCGCCCCGCTTGACGGACAGTGACCCCTTTTCGTACTACACTTTCGCGATCTGGAAACTGAAGAATTCTGCTCGTCGTGAAAGCCTGATGTGACCGTTGACTCCGACTCTGTTCGATACATCCTCGCCCTCGAATCATCCTGCGATGAGACCGCGGCTGCGGTGATCGATCGAGATTTGAATCCTCGATCGAACGTCGTCGCATCGCAGTACGAACTGCATCGTGACTACGGCGGCGTTGTTCCGGAAATCGCGTCACGAGCACACGTTCGCCGAGTATTGCCGGTCATTGACGAGGCGTTGAAGGAAGCGGGACTTGAACTTTCCGATATCGGCGCGGTGGCGGTGGCTACTCAACCTGGCCTTGTCGGATCGTTGCTGGTCGGGCTGACGGCTGCCAAGACGCTGGCCCTGGTGCTGGACGTTCCGTTGATTGCCGTCAACCATATCGAAGCCCACATCTATGCGTGTCGGATGGCCGCTAGGGTCGACACATTTCCGTGTATTGGATTTGTCGTGAGCGGTGGACACACAAACATTTATGACTGCACGAGTCCGGTCGACTTCGAGTTGATCGGTTCAACGATCGACGACGCGGCTGGAGAAGCATTTGACAAGGTCGCGCAGATTCTGGACGTCGGTTTTCCAGGTGGACCAGCCATTCAGAAGATTGCCGAAAGCGGAGATCCGAAAGCGATTCGTTTTCCAAGGACGTTTCTCAAAGAAGACCGGCTTGAGTTCAGCTTCAGCGGCCTCAAAACATCGGTTCTCTATACGGCGAACGGCGTCCCGGGCTCGCACGTAAAACCCGAGCCTCTGACGCCGCAACGGGTCGCAGATATCGCCGCCAGCTTCCAGGCTGCTGTCGTCGACGTTCTGGTCGGGAAATGTAAGCAGGCGTTGCAGCAGCAAAATCGGAGCATACTTTGCGTTGGCGGAGGCGTGGCTGCCAATTCACTGCTTCGTCACAAGCTCGAACAGATGGCTCGACGCGAAGGGGTACAACTATTCGTCGCTCCGATGTCGCTCTGTACTGACAACGCAGCGATGGCCGCCATCGCCTGGGAATCTCTCGACCGAGGTCACCTTGCCAACCTTGATTTGGACGTAACTCCCGGACTGGTTCGACATCGAAAACAGAAGACGAAAGTGCGAAGCTGATCGAAATGTTAGTTTTCGGAAAGCAGTAAACGGCATTTCGAGCTTCCCAACTCCGAATGTGAAACAGAAAGAGTTACCTTCGAATGACTGAGACCCCTCTTCGAATTCTGGCTGTCGGAGCTCACCCCGACGATTGTGAGATCACTTGTGGCGGCACAGCGACTCTCTATCGACAGGCCGGGCATGTCGTGAAGTTTGTCAGCATGACAAACGGTGAATCCGGGCACCACGAAATATTTGGCGACGAGCTGATCGCCATCCGTCGCGCGGAAGCGAAGGCGGCAGCCGACACTGTCGGGATCGAATCCGAAGTGCTGGAGTTTCGCGATGGACGATTGGAACCATCCTTTGAAGCTCGTTGTGTGCTGATTCAACTAATCCGCGAATTCAATCCGGACCTCGTGCTGACGCACCGCCCGAATGACTACCACCCCGACCATCGATACACGTCTCAACTAGTCTGCGATGCCGCTTATATGGTGACTGTGCCAGCAATTGTCCCTGAAGTTCCCGCGCTGCGAGACAATCCGGCGATCGCTTACGTGGCAGACAACTTCCAGAATCCAGCCCCGTTCGAGCCAACTGTCGTTGTCGACATTGGCTCAACGATCGAAGCCGCAGTCGACATGCTGCATTGCCACACGTCGCAATTCTATGGCTGGCTGGCGTACAACCATAAGTATGAGAGCGAATTGCCAGAATCAGACAACGAACGGCGGCAATTTCTCGGACGGTTTTTTCGAGATCGAATCGGCGGCCTTGCAGATCGATTTCAAGAGAAAATCGTCGCGACCTACGGCAAAAAACGCGGCCGCGAGATTCAATGGATCGAGGCCTTCGAACGCTGCGAATACGGCAGACAGTGGAATGACGAATTGATCCGAAAATTATTTCCGTTCGTACACAGGGCTTAACACGGCCTACTTGCTTGCTACGATCGTTTGAACTTCTGCCGGCGATAATTGGTTCGAAACGCAAATTTCGTATACGTTTCCCGTCAAATCAGCGCATCTTGTCCTGGTTTCGACCTTTCACTACTATCGCCCGCGTGGCCAATCTCAATGCGGGTAATCTGTAGTCACCCGTCTCGACCTATCAGCAAAGTCCTGTTTAAACGTATTAACTCGTGACGCGTTTTCAGGGCTTTCGCCCGACGACAATTTTCTCTCAGTCGACAGGTTGAATGCCGGCTGAGATTTATCGAGCAGACAGGTGAACTATGAAATTGAAGAGCCCATCGAAAGCTGCCTGTACCACCGTAACTGTTGCTGTGCTGCTAGTGGCAACGACGATTTTCGCCCAGCAGCTCGGCCGGCCAACGGCTGAAGACGCAACGACGGCGCGGCTCGTATGCAGCATGATCAACCGGTATCACATTAACCATGGTGAGATTGACGATTCAGTTTCACCAAGGTTGCTCGACCGATTCATCGAGATGCTCGACCCTCAGAAAGTTTACTTCCTGAAGCAGGACATTGATGAGTTCTCACGACTGCGAACGCAGCTCGACGACCTCGTCAAACAAGGCGACGTTAGTTTTGCTTATGACGTTTTCGATATCTACCGCCGTCGGTTCGATTCGCGGATAGACCACGCTCATAAGCTTATCGACATGGAGCATGACTTCACGCTCGACGAGGAACTCGACACAGACTTCGAAGCACGCGAATGGGCATCCACAGATGCTGAACTCAACGAAAGATGGCGGCAACGAGTCAAATTCGAGGTACTGAATCGCACACTCGACAAGGACGAAGACATCACCGAGGTCCGAGACCGACTGCACAAAAGACAGAACACCCTGCTCCGCTCGATCCACGACACCGAGAGTTCGGAAGTTCTGGAGATGTTCCTCTCGTCGTTAACGCACTGCTTCGATCCACACTCAAGCTACATGTCTCCGCAGACACTCGAAGAGTTCCGCATTTCGATGCAGCTCAGTCTTGATGGAATCGGGGCAGCACTCCGTAGCGAAGAGGGCAACACCTTTATCGCATCTATCGTCAAAGGTGGAGCCGCTAATAAAGACGGACGACTGGAAGTCGGCGACCAGATTACAGCAGTCGCTCAGGAAACTGGCGACTTTGTCGATATCGTTGAAATGAAGCTAAGCAAAGTGGTTCGTCTCATTCGGGGAAAACGTGGATCAAAAGTTCGACTGCAGGTTACCAAAGCCGACACAAACGAGTCGGTCGTTTACGAGATGATTCGCCAGAAGATCGAACTATCCGAGTCTGCCGTCAAAGGCGAAATTATCGAGACGGCCGATCGGCTTGGCCGAAAGGCGAAGATCGGCGTGATTAATATCCCGTCCTTCTATCGCGATTTTAACGGTGCCGAGAAAGGACTCGACGACTTCAAGAGCACCGCCCGTGATCTTCAGAATGTGCTTGTCGACTTCCGACGACAGGGTGGTGTCGAAGGCATCGTGATCGACCTTCGGTACAACGGCGGTGGAGCACTGAGCGAAGCCATTGAAGTCACTGGCCTGTTTATTGATCAAGGCCCTGTCGTACAGGTCAAGGAACCAGGTAGCAAAGTCAAAACTTACAGCGACGACATTGAAGGCGCCTTTAACGAACCACTGATTGTTGTCTGCAATCGGATGTCGGCATCTGCTTCAGAAATCTTCGCAGGAGCTATAAAGGACTACGGTCGAGGAATCGTAATCGGAGATATGACGACTCACGGCAAAGGGACTGTCCAGAATGTGATGCCCGTCAGCTCACAACTGTTTTCTTCATTCTTCAAACCGCAGGACCGCGGAGCTTTGAAACTGACGATCAACCAGTTCTACCGAGTGAATGGCGACAGTACTCAGAACCTCGGCGTTAAATCCGACATTGTACTCCCATCGCTGCTCGATCACATGGACATTGGAGAGTCATCACTGGACAACGCTTTGGCCTTCGACCAGATCGCTGAATCCGAGTACACGTCCCTGGCTTACGTAAATGCGGATGTCACATCCCGTTTGAAAAAGAAAAGTGCCAAACGAATTGCGATGAATGATGAGTTCAAGAAGATTAAAAAAGACATCGCTGACTACATTGAGCGAAAAAAACGAAAGTCGATTCCTTTGAATGCAGAAAAACTCAGAACTGCGCGAGCGAAGGATGAGAAGAAGGACGACGACGACGACGATGATGATGATGATGATGACACCGATGATGAAGACGGTCCAGTTCTTCCGGTGACCGCTTACAATGACGAAGTCCTCAACATTGCCGTCGACTACGTAGAACTTCTGCGAGGAGTCGTAACTGCTCAGCGATAATAGCTCTCCCTGACTCGACTGCGTGAGTTTAAAATACCAGGTCAGAAGGCTAACTGATTACAATGCAGAAACGCCCGCTTTCGAGTTTCGAAAGCGGGCGGTTTTCTGTTTAGAGGCGCTGTTGTCAGCGACATTGCCGATGACAAACCAGCTTAAGAATCAAGCGGCGGCTGAATCTGGAAACATACTGACTTCGCGGCGGATGATTTCCGGTGTGATGACGTACTTGCGTCCCTGTTCCTGATCCGGCAACTCGAAGAGAATTTCGAACATTGATTCTTCAATGACTGCTCTCAGGCCGCGAGCACCGGTTTCTTTGCGAATCGCAATTCGAGCCACTTCGCGAAGAGCTTCGTCTGTGAATTCGATGCTGGACTCTTCCATTTCGAAGAACTTCTCGTACTGACGAACCAGTGAGTTTTTTGGCTCGGTCAGGATTCGGACAAGATCATCTTCCTTCAACGGACTGAGACCGGCGAGCACTGGCAGACGCCCGATGAATTCAGGAATCAATCCGAACTGCATGATGTCTTCAACGCAGACTTCACTCATCAGTTCTTCGTGTTCAGCGACCAACTCTTTTTCAGAGACGCCAAATCCGATCATCTTTCGACCAAGTCGTTTCTGAATAATCTTGTCCAATCCGACAAACGTGCCGCCGCAAATGAAGAGAACGTTCGTCGTGTCGAGCTGAATGTAGTGCTGCTCGGGGTGTTTCCGACCGCCTTGTGGCGGCACGTTGGCAACTGTCCCCTCGATCATCTTCAGCAGCGCCTGCTGGACACCTTCGCCAGAGACATCACGAGTGATCGACACGTTTCCTGACGTTTTGCCGATTTTGTCGATTTCGTCAAGGAAGATGATTCCTCGTTGAGCCGCTTCAACATCAAAGTCGGCCGAGTGCAAAAGTTTAAGCAGCAGGTTTTCGACATCTTCGCCGACATAGCCAGCTTCCGTGAGGGTTGTTGCATCGCCAATAGCAAAGGGCACCTGCAGGAACTTGGCCAGTGTTTTGGCCATCAGAGTCTTGCCGCAGCCAGTCGGTCCTATCATAAGGATGTTGGATTTTTCAATTTCAACATCCGTGTCAGACTCAGACATCAACATCAACCGCTTGTAGTGATTGTGCACGGCGACGGAGAGGCTTCGCTTTACCGGATTCTGGCCGATGACATACTCATCCAGATGTCCAACGATTTCTCGCGGTGTAGGGACTTTCGTGAAGAGCTTCTGTGGTTCGCCTCGGCGACGTTTCTCCTGCTCAAGAATCGACTGACAAAGTTCAATGCAGTCACCGCAGACGTAAACGTCATCTGGTCCTTCGACCAGCGGACCTACTTCGCGGTAGCTCTTACGGCAGAATGAGCAGTTGGCATTTTTCTTGCCGCCAGCGGTCCGTTTCCCGGTTGTAAAGTCTTTTCCTGAGGGCATTCGATTTCCTTCAGTTCTGTCAATCTCGACGAAACTAAATTTCACAGTCAAAGACCTGACTCCGAAAATTGGTCCCGCGATCGGTGATCTCAATGGTGCCGGGCGGTCGAGCCACGCTGGCCGTTCGCACGCCGTAGATTCTCATGATCGGACTCAACCATGAGTCCGACCAATCCGCAACGCCTGGGTTGGTGTCAGATTCCATGACAATGACAACCGGTCGCCGATCCGTGCGACGGTCAGATCAACTCTTCAACTTTCCAGCCCGACGTCAATGTCAGGATTGTCTACGCATGAATTCGTAGAATTGTCGAGTAGTTGCCCCTCAATGGATCGGAATTCCTGGTCAGTCAGCTCACCTCGACGTTCCAGTTCCTTGAAGTGGACGAGCAATTCAGCTCGATCAGCCGCAGTATCGGAACCATCCTGATACCAGGAGCGAAACTTCAAAGCAGACCAGATCAGTACGATAAGACATAACGATGTTAAACAGTAAGAGACAGCACTCTCTCTGATTATTGTCGAAACTCTATCAAGGGCGCCAAACAAAACGGTCATCCGTAGCAGGAGTGCTTCCAAGTAGTGCCAGCTACAAAAATACAGCTGATCCCACTGTTGCTTGATTAGTTCATTCGAACACAGTGACGCATTTTACCCCGTTTCCTGCAGAATCAATCCCAGTTCAAGGTGCTTGTAACTCCATTGCTCATCTCATCCGCGTATTCGCGAAATTGAATACTGAAACTAATGGTCGTCGGACGGTTCGCCATCTGCTTCGTAGAACTTGTTGGCTGAGAGCAGTTCGAGAGAGAACAGGATGAGCACAATTCCCAGAATCACTGGAAAAACTTCAACTCCAAGTCGCCCTGCCGTTACAGACCGAGTTAGACTTTCAACATCACGCGCGACGCTGTAACGGCCTTCACCCAGTAAATTGTCGAGATCGGCGATTGTAGCTTGCGAAAAATCGCTTTCCCCTGAATCGTGGTTAACTGAAAATGAAGTCAGTCGCCCGTCCAAACGCGGCTTGATCAAGTAGTGTCCCAATTCGTTGGCTTCTTCGATCCATATCGAATCGGAATCCGTTGCGACGACTCCTGGAATCTGTGCTCCAGCAGGCATGCGCAGCAAGTAGTCTCGAACTGGTTGCACGCGATCGTTCTCAATCTCAATCGCGTCGTTTGCGGTAAAGTTGAACTTTGCATCAGTTCTTCCGGTCAGGAAAAGCGCCAGCCGGTTGACGAGAACAAAGAATGGCCACTCGCCTACCAGGCGGTTCCATTGTCGTTGATCATCAATTTCCAGGTTCCCTGCTGTTGTGAAAAGTGCAGAACGCCCTCTGCCGATCGAGCGTGAAACTACTGCCGGCGATGATCGATCATCGGTAAATCGAACAAGCACTTGAGCGTCGTCGACTGGCTCGACGTTCCAGCTTTTCCACACGGGAATCAGAGCGACGTCTGCTGCGACGCCCTGGGTGTCGAACTCAGCCAGGATCGCATTTGCCGTATCCTTCACGTCGAGTCCGCACGGCTTGCGAAACAGCCGAACGACATCAAGCTGGGCAGGCAGAACATCCAAGGCTTCGGGAGTGATCCACGGAGCCACTTGGATTCCCCGTGCTCCGTCAAACGCAGCAGACCCCAGAAAGCCGAGCAGTCCGCCACCAGCGGAAACGAACTGCTGAAGTTTTTTCCAGGTTCGTTGGGACGGAGCTTGCACGTTGACCAGAATCACGAGATCACTCTCAATGAATTTCGCCGTGTCCAGCTTGTGTGCTGGCAGAAAATTCACCTTGGCTCCCAAGGCCGTCAGCAGGTTGAATAATTCGAACCCGGGGCCGGCCTCGACGTTTTCTCTCGCGACGTCGCGAGCAGGCGCAATCAGCAACACCCGAAGCTGCGGTCGCGTGCCAACGGTTAGAAAGAGCTGATTATCAGCCGCGAGTGGGTCACTTGTCACCAGTCGCAATTCGCCACGAATAATCTTTTCGCCAGCGGTGTCAGCCGCAAATTGCAGAGGTTGCGGAATTCCTTTCTTCAGAGTGACCGCCAACTGACCTCGTTCGACAGGTTCGTCATTCAATCCGTGCGTGTAAAACTCGACCGTGACTTCCTGACCATCGAAGCCCTGTGAAACCAGCGACGCCTCTATGACGAACTCACCATCACTCGACACTTCTTCATCCGACAGTTGCAGGCCGGTCAGAGCTACGTTGCGAGGCTCTTTTACTCCTGCATCGATCAGGTAGACGCTGGCCCAGGGCAATCGTTCAAGTTCTTGACGAAGTAGTTTTCCCGACGCTTCCGTCCATGCCGATCGGGAAAGATCGGTAAAAATATAGACTTCACGGATCAACCGGTCAGTCTCAATTTCTGCCTCGTTGCCACCACCCGAGGACATGATTCGTTTGCGATCGTCTTCCTGAAGCCGCAACGCGGATCGCAGACGATCATTCAATGGAACAAACATCGGAGATGTTTCGAGTGAATCGATTCGTTTCTTCGCTCCAACAATGTCTGCCTGAAAGAGTGCAGGTAACGTGCCGGACGAGTCGGCGATGGCGATCCGACTCTGACGAGGTAGCGTCGACAAGTGCTTGTTGGCGAGTTCTTTAACAATGTCCAGTCGAGTCATTCCTTCCTGCCGATACTCCATACTTTGAGAAGTATCAAACAGGAATACTGCAGCAACTGGGATGTCCGGCGAAACTTCCGGCAAAGGCTCAGTAATTGCGGCGGCAACTCGCTGTTGATAGGGCCACCCGATCAACAGCAGACACAAAAGAAGTCCGGCAAGGCTAACAGCTCCCCGCAGCGATGTTCGTCGAGAAGCGATGACGTGATTCGCAACACCCTGCTTACGCCAACGAGCCATGATCAGTAAATAGGTCGCCATGGCTGTCGCAATGATGATCAGAAGTGTTACCGTTTCCTTTAGATTCAAGCCGTACTGCGCGGCTGGCAGCGACGGTCTCATGAGGGCAGCAACAAGGATTGCCAGCACTAACACTCGTAACAATAACAGCCAAAGATGCCGAAGCCGAATACGGCGAACGTTCTGCCGACGGCGTTTCTGAATTAGACGTAACGCAGGGAAGAGAAGTTTCTTTGGCTTAGCGCGCATCATCAGGTGCAGCACAACTGGAATGGCGGCGCAGACGAGACCAAAAATCAGTGCGGGATTCAGAAGTGACATCGACGGCTGATTCGAGCGTTACGTGGTCGAAAAGAAGAAGTTCGCGAAGACTAGTCCATCCACCGCCAAATTCCAGACTTCTTACTTTACTACGCCAGGACGCTCTGAGGCTGCAGCCTGAATGCCTGCCGAAACTCGCAGCGTTCTGGAATCTAAGCTGGCCGTCATCCAGGCCCGGTCGAGCAACTGTAGAAACTGTTCGAGTTCTTTTAATCGACGCTCAGCATCGGCTTCAGAAACCTTGTCTCGCCGCGCCTGTCGAATGAACCATTCTCTCTGACCAGCAAGCATCTGGCGCATCGCAACCGAACTCGCTACTACGCTCTGGAGATTACCGGATCTGCTTACTGTTGATGTTTGGCCATTCGCAGTCAACGCTAGAAATGTTTCGCACAGATCAGGTGACGTTGCGAGAACTAACTGTCCGTTCGAAATGACAAACGCTGGCTGAAAGAACGCCACCGGGTCCGCAAAATAAATTGTCGCTGCGCCAACTTTCCGTTCTTTGACGATTGAAACTTTTTGCCCGATTGCGTGCACGTTGTGAACGCCGGCCAGAACTCCCAGACCAGATCGAAGCGAGCTGTCCAGAGCAGCTTCAGCGGACACGCTTATTCCGCCGTTCTCTGGTGAATCTTCAGTGGCCTCTGTTTTAACATCGATCGCGAATAACGAATCGACAGGGAACGACGTTGAGACTTCTGGATCTCGAGACTGAACACTGAATACCCATGAAGGCCCGATCGCTGGCAGGACGTCGGCCACCGGGTCAAGTCCGAGCAACAATCCCTGAGCGACTCGTCTTGCCTGAATCAGATCTTTCGATAAATTCGACTGCGTTTTCAATGAAGCCAGAATCAACTTTGCGATACTTGGTGAGGCAACCTGTCCGCTCATGGAAAACAGCGAGTCAGCCGAAAGCGACTTGAAAGACGGTCGCGCCGACTTCGCAACCTGTAACCAGTCCTGCCACCAATCAGGTGTGCCATTGCTGTCGTAATCTGCCAGCAGATCGAGTTCTATTGACTCATTGTTTGTCAGGCTCAAAGTAAGCCACTGACAGCGAGCCAGAGTCGCCTTAACAGTAGAAAAATATTTGTTTGCTCGGCCGAGTTCGCTGATTAGAACTCGAGGATTCACATAGACTGCTGCCAGTTCCGATTCGTGCCGCCGCGCAAACGCATTACTGAAGGGCTCGTAGACCGCCAGGCATTCAGGATGCCCTGCAGTTTTGTCGGTAGCTTTGCTGGGCTGCTCCGAGTCATCTGTCGTCTCGGTCGCTAGCTCGATCGTACGCTGAATCCGGTCTTCGCGAATCGACATGACCAGCACATCACCGAGAATCGCATACCAGAAGCCTTTCGCATTTTCGTCGGCACTGGCCTTGACCGAATGTGTGTAGTCAACTCCACGATACTTGTGAGCCTCCGTACGTTGTCGTTCCAGGACGTTCCATGCGGCCAGTGCCGATTTTGCCGCGGCCGGACTTTCGACCTCAATCAGCAGCACACAATTCCGTGCAAGGTCAGCTTTGGTACCAGGTGTGTGATACCACGCCAGAACCACATCCTCGCTGAACAGTTCTTGCCGTGACTGCTCCAGCGGTTTACCTGATGCAGCCTGAACGGCAACTTTGACGAGTCCAAGCTGCTGATAATCGGGACTGTTGATCCAGTCCTGAAAGAAGGATGAACGTTTCAACCGAGTGCCGAACTCAGAATCGCACAACCGTTGCCACTGAACGTCCAATTGCCGAGTGTGCAGACAGGCGACAGCTTCCTGGTCTACGAACTGGAACAGGTCTCGCGCTGCGGCGATTGACTGCCAACCGCATGCAAAAAGCACAATTGCAATTGTCGAGACCGACACTCGCCGAGAGATCAGTATGACAGCGGTTCCGACCTGGTGACGCCAAGATCGCGGATTTAATTTTAAATGAACCATTTCGTAGTACTCGCTGATTTTCTCTGCGATCCATAACCGGACAGGGTCGCGTTGACTCGAATGGGCGTGTTGGAGCACACCACCGTTACCGGGATCGTAAGTGTGCCCGACAAATCGCCGTCCTTGAACAAAAACTCGAACGCTTTTTCAACGGTTGATGGCTCCGAGGATTTTTGTGGCACAACATCGTCACTTGCGTCACTCGAATCAACAGCCGGATTCGGGGCGTCGGGAATCCCCAGCTCGTGCTTCAAATCCGGCACGAACACGCTGAAGCCGCTGGCCTGATGTGAAACTCGACTCGTGATGCCCTGCCATGCAGACCGAGCATCCGCCACCAGGTGACTGATATCAGCAACCTGATCCTGTGGTTGCTGAAAAAGCTCAGCCGGTTGCTCAGGCACCACTTGTTCTTGAAGATAATCATTAACCGCGATGGTTCCGGGTTGCTCTCGAAAAACGATCGCGACCGCCATCAGCACCAACGCGACGGTGACGATGGTCGGCCAGATTTTTCGGCCTTGCGGCAATGTTTCATCAGGACCAGAGCGGACCACGACGTCAGCATCGGATTCCAACCTGCCCTCTTGCAGATCTGCATTGCCCAGCTTCGTACCAGTGAAAGATTCAGTGACAGCCGATTCGTTTGACGAGACAAGGCCCTCTCGGCGAACTACGTCGAGGACTCGATCTGTCAAATCCACGGTCGTTCGTTGCGGAGCCCATGCTGCCAACACCGTTGCAATCAATAGATGCTCTTCATAGTGCAGACGGCAGTCTGAACATGACTCGACATGCAACAGCACTTCGGCATGTCGAGGGTCGTTCGTCTGGCTGGTGATGCTACGTTGATTATCCAACGCACCATTCAGTTCTTCACGAATTTCCTGGCAGTTCATATCCGCTCCTCACTTCGTATGCCGCTTGTGCCGCAGCATGTTTTAACTCGATTTTCTCAGATCGATTTTATCTTGCTGACGTTGCAGTTCACGTTGCTTCCAACATCGACGGGTCCGCCACGACGCCACGGTCCTGCAGCCGTTTCGCCAACTGAGCACGTGTTCTGTGCAGCCATGTCTTGATCGTGCCCTGAGGGCAGCCAAGGACTTCGCCAATCTCCTGGTAGCTCAATTCTTCCTGGTGATACATCACGAAGCACGTTCGGTAGTCGTCCCTGAGTTCGCCGAGAGCCAGTTCCAACTCTTCGCCGATGTCGAGTTGCTCCTGCGCATTTTTTGAGTGTTCGCGTCGCTCGGAAGCAAGATCGATGGCCATGTCGTTCTGCGACGGCAGCTTCGATCTCTTTTCCAACGCGGTCCGACATCGGTTAGCAGCGATCGTCAGCAGCCATGGTTTGATCGGCCTTTGTTGATCCCATTTTTCGAGGTTCCGGAAAACTCGAACCAGCGAGTCCTGCGCGACGTCTTCCGCGTCTTCGCGATGCCCGAGCATTCGAAGGCAGAGTGAAAACACCAATCCCTGATACTTGCTGAGAAACGCGCGCATCGACAGCTCATCCCCGGACAGGCATTGCTGAACAAGCTGCACGTCTTCCGACACTTTGTTTCCTGTTTGACAGTTGGTGCCCCCTGCAGGGCCAATTAAAGACTATGTCACGTTTCTGACATTTGGCAGGTGCTGGACTGTTACCCTCATTGGCTTGCAGAAGTTTCACGCGGCAGACCGTCGCCCCGGGCACTTGTTGAGCTGACCTTGCCTCGGATTGCCGGAACCGTTCGAATTCGCCGACTTTTTGAGGTGAAACTGCATTTTTCGAAAGAATCGAAAGAGTTCACAAAGAAATACATGCGAGCCACTTGCCCAATGGGAAACAGCGTACGCCAAGGATGCGATCCACAGCAACGTTCGTCCCGATAAGAAGACTGATGGAACCAACAATGCGAATCTGGCCTGGGCGTCCTTACCCAATGGGTGCGACCTGGGACGGCACGGGCGTCAACTTTGCCCTCTATTCGCGAAACGCGACCGCCGTCGATCTTTGCCTTTTCGAGGATCGAGCGTCGACAAAAGAGTCTGTCACCGTACCGCTCAAGCGAGGGACAGGATTCGTCTGGCACGGATATCTTCCAGATATTCGACCGGGGCAGCTTTACGGATTCCGCGTTGACGGGCCATACGATCCAGTTGCCGGGCAACGCTTCAACCGGAACAAAGTGCTGCTCGACCCATACGCAAAGGCTCTTGGTCGTGACATCACCTGGGATGACTCACTGTTTGGATATTCGGTCGGTGAGTCAGACATGTCGTTCGACAAACGCGACAGCGCCGCCGTCGCGCCGCTGGGAGCCGTCATCAACGATGCCTTCGTCTGGGGCGACGACGTCCGGCCCAACGTACCGTGGAATAAGATGCTCATATACGAGGCCAACGTTCGAGGTCTCACCAGGCTCAACCCGAAGGTCGCAACTTCAAGGCGAGGCACTTACGCAGGACTCTGCTCGCCGGCGGTCATTAGGCATCTCTTGAAGCTCGGCGTGACATCGGTCGAGCTGATGCCGGTTCACCATTTTGCGAAGGATCAGTTTCTCGTCGAACGAGGGCAGACGAACTTCTGGGGCTACAGCTCGCTGGGATTCTTCGCACCTGAGATGACGTACTCGTCGGCGGATTCGCCGCAGGAAACGGTGCGCGAGTTCAAAAGAATGGTCAAAACGCTGCACAAGCACGGCCTCGAGGTCATTCTGGACGTCGTCTACAACCACACTGGTGAAGGCAGCGAGATGGGGCCGACGCTGAGTTTTCGAGGTATCGACAATTCAAGCTACTACAGGCTCGCCGGCAACCACCGTTACTACGACAACTTTTCCGGCTGCGGAAATTCGTGGAACGTCAACGACTCGTTCTCGCTGCAACTGATGATGGACAGCCTGCGCTACTGGCTGCAGGAAATGCACGTCGACGGTTTTCGATTTGATCTCGCGTCAGTACTGGGCCGAGAACCTCGCGACTTTGATCCCGGCGCCGCGTTTTTTGATGCAGTGCAGCAGGATCCCGTTCTTTCACAGGTAAAGATGATCGCGGAACCGTGGGACGCGGTGGGCAGCTACGACCTCGGAAACTTTCCAGGACACTGGAAAGAATGGAACGGCCAGTACCGTGACACCGTCCGCGAATTCTGGCGAGGTGATCACGGAAAACTTCGCGACTTCGCGACAAGAATCTGTGGCAGCAGTGACGTATTTCAGCACAACGGTCGCAGCCCTCTGGCAAGCATCAACTTTGTCACTTCGCACGACGGATTCACGCTCAAAGATCTGGTCAGCTACAACCAGAAGCACAACGAAGCAAATCTCGAAAACAGCGGGGACGATCACAACCGCAGTTGGAACAGTGGCTTCGAAGGCGAGACACCGAATAAAGACATCAATCACTTGCGGGACAGGCAGCGGCGAAATTTCCTGACGACACTATTCTTTTCGCAGGGCGTTCCAATGTTGTTGGCAGGTGACGAATTCGGTCGTACCCAGGGAGGTAATAACAACGCCTACTGCCAGGACAACGAAATCAGCTGGGTCGACTGGAATCTCCAACCCGAGCGACAAGCCTTTCAGAAGTTCGTTCGGCGAACCATTCAGCTCTGGCGCGAGAATCCAGTTTTTCACCGACAAACGTTCTTTAAACCGTCAATGCATGGTGAAACTGAAGACCGCGACATTCACTGGCTGACGCCCGCTGGCGAGCCTATGACCAGTGCCGACTGGGAAGCGGGGTTCGCACGTTGCGTGGGCATGCTTCTCGACGGGCGGATGGTTGAAGAGTTTGATTCCAGTGGTGAACCGCTGGAAGGCAACACGGTGCTGCTCCTCATGAGCGCCAGCGAGGACGACATTCAATTCAGATTGCCGCCACTCGACGAAGGTTGCTACTGGCAATGCGAACTCGACACATTCTACCCAACGAGACGCCCGAAGAGTCTACCACCAGGACACAGCTACCCGCTTAAGACTCGGTCAATGTCGCTGTTCGTTCGGCGACAGGAAAGACGGAGCACGTTTCGCAAACACACGGGACAAAAGCAAAAATAGCAGAGCGATTCGAATGCGTTGAGACTTCGACACAAAGCTTTGTCACTTCAACAGTGGCTGTATCGCCTTAGCCCAGATTTTGTAGCCTTGCTCATTCAGATGCAGGCCGTCCTTGAGGAACAATTCTGGCATGGGTTTGCCATCTTTTCCGAGCATCGGCTTGAAGATATCGACATAGTCCATCTTCTCGTCTGCGGTACAAATTGCAGCAATTGCTTTGTTGGCTACGCGGATTTCATCAGCCAGATTCCACCGTTTGATGCTTGGCTTAATTGCAATGAAGGCGATCCTGGTCGCTGGCAGTTTCTTCCGAACAACACTGACAAACTTCTGAAAATCCGCGGTTACGATTTTAGCCGATTTGCCACGTGAGATATCGTTGTCTCCGGCGTAAAGAAGGATGAGTACCGGTTGGTATTTAAGAATGATTCTATCAGCGAAGTGAATCGAGTCCGCGATCTCTGATCCGCCAAAACCTCGATTAATCGTTTTGAACATCGGAAACGATTGATCGAGTTTCCACATTCGAATGCTCGAACTTCCCACAAACAAATTCGCCCCTGTTGGCTGAGGCATCTGTTTGTCCTGCGATTCAAACTTCTGAATCGAAGCTTCCCATTTCTTGAAGTCTGGTTTGCTGGTTTCCGCTTCGTCCGCGAAGGATTCGTTGACCGGAGACGACAACCAAGCCAGGCAAAGAACACTCAACAATGTTACTGACGATTTTGAGCAAGAAAAAATAATCACAACGTTTACTCCTGAATAAACTGTGAGCGTCCAAACGCGATCCACACCACTTAGCTCTACTACATCGAATTCGTGGTTTCCGCCAATCGTTCGACCACTGTCTTTGCTTTGCCGTTGTCGATTGCTTCCGCAGCAAGTGTTGCGGCCTCTGCTGGGCTGGTTGCTTTACCTGCCGCGACCAATGATGCGGCTGCGTTGGCGACGACAATGTCTCGCGAGGCTCCCTGGGTACCGTCAAGAATTTGTCGAATTCGGTGAGCGCTTTCGGCTGCTCCATCGACGACCAGTTCATCTACGCTGCATTCGGAAAGCCCAAAGTCACTAGCCGACCATGATCGCTCGACGACGCCGTCACGTGAAACGTCAAACACTACCGTTTGGCCCCAAAGGCTGATCTCGTCAAGTTCGTCGTTTCCACACACCACCAAAGCACGATTGCAACCAAGTTCAAACAACGCCGTCGCGAGTTTTTCCGCGAAGTGTTTTCGGTTCGCGCCAAGCAATTGGAATTGAGCCCCAGCCGGATTTGTCAGCGGCCCGAGTAGATTAAAAATTGTTCGAATCCCCAAAGCCTTACGGACTGGAACGACATTCTTCATAGCTGAATGCAGTAGCGGCGCAAAGCAGAAGCCGATACCAATTTCGTCGATGCACTTCCCGACCTGTTCGGGCGAAAGTTGCAGATTGATCCCTAGTGCCTCGAGAACGTCTGCAGAACCGCTCGAACTCGACACGCTCCGGTTTCCATGTTTAGCCACCGGAACGCCTGCCGCCGCAGCGACAAAGGCCGTTGCCGTGCTGATGTTGAAAGTGTGCAGTTTGTCGCCGCCGGTCCCACAGGTGTCAAGCAATCCCCTGGACTGGCATTCTATACGAGTCGCGCGTTGCCGCATGACCGCCGCAGCTCCCGCAATTTCTTCGACTTCTTCCCCACGAACGGTTAGAGCGGTCAGTAATGCGGCGATGTCGATCTCTCCACATTCTCCATCCATGATTGCAGCAAATGCCGCCTCGGTGGCGGTACGAGGAACCGTCTGTCCGTCAAGGATATGGTTGAGTGCCTGGCGAATAGAGTCGTTCATAGCGGAGCCTGATGAGTTGCAGAAAAATGAAAATGAATCTCGTATGCGGAACGGCGTCCTGCTGTTCGCTTCTTGGCGATCGGGTACGAAGCGGCCAGTATTTCGCTTTATGACGCCATCGTCGAGCGTGTGTAGACGGGGCTAACTTCGAGGGCAAGTCTACAGATGGTGTGCCCGCGCTGCGCTTGTCACGTCTTACGATTTCTGGCCGCTGGGTATCGTGCCGCGTCATCCTGAAATATCCTGTGACACTTAGTTTGCCTTCCGAAGTGTCCGGTCTAAATAACCCTGATCGCAATTGCCGCCAGATACTTCGATTGGAAACTCATTTGCCATACCGAACACGAGTTTGCGAATCCAGCCACGAATCCGGAGCTTCGCCATGCCGCTGAATCGACGTCAGTTTCTGAAACGGAGTATTCGTGGCCTTGCCGCCGCTGGTGCTGCAAATGTTGTCGCCAACGAAGTTGTTCAGTCAGGCCGGCCGGGGCGATTCTCGATTCCCGGACTGTACGCGGCAGAGACTTCGCGGAAGAAAGCGTCGAAGTACATCGACGTGCACACTCACATCGGCACGACTTGGAACGGTAACAAAGAATTGACAGCTGACGATCTGTTGCGTTGGATGGACGAGCACGACGTCGAAAAATCGGTGCTGCTGCCTTTAACGTCACCAGAGTCATCGAGCTTTCTGTTACTGACCGAACCGGCGCTGGCCGCCGCGAAAGCGCATCCCGACCGTTTTACCCCGTTCTGTTCAATTGACCCTCGGACTTCGCTGCGTGGTGGACGGAAGGGATTCCTCGACGTCATCGGCAAGTATGTCGAGCAAGGGGCTCGAGGATTCGGCGAACACAAGGTGGGACTGAATTTTGACGACCCACTCATGATGCAGATTTATGACGTCTGCCAGGAGTTGCAGATCCCGCTACTTTTCCACATGGACAACCTCCGAGGCAAAGATCAGCCGGGACTCCCGAGGCTGGAACATGCGCTGGCAACGTTCCCGAAGCTCAACTTCCTCGGGCATGGCCCGGGCTGGTGGGCATCAATTTCTGGCGGTCTGACCCAGGCAGAACTGATGAGCTATCCAAAGGGAAAAGTCCGGCCGGGAGGAGCGATCGATACGCTGATGGAGAAGTACCCAAATTTGTACGGTGATCTTTCGGCCGGTTCTGGAGCGAACTCTATCAGCCGCGACCGCGAATTCGGACGTGAGTTCATGATTCGCCGGCAGGACCGACTACTGTTCGGAACCGACTACCTGCAACCCGGCCAGGCCGTTCCGCAATTCGAGCTGTTTGACAGTCTCGATCTACCGGCCGACGCTGCCGCGAAAGTTTTCCGCGGCAACGCAGAGCGGGTTTTGAAACTTAACTCGTAGGATCGCTCAGTCGCCGATTCGAATTTCGAATAGCTGACCGGCGTCTTTATTACCCGACCGTGCTCCACCAGTTGCAAACAGGCGTCCGGTGTCGCTCGATTTAATCGCGATGCCGTTCACTGTTGCTCCCACGTCGAAGGATCGAAGTAGCTTGCCTTCAGGTGAGAGCATTTCAACCCGGCATCCGTCTCCGAGAGCGACAAAGACGCGACCAGTTTTGGGCTCGACGAGCAGTCCGTTTGCAAATCCTTGTTCGGCATCATCGGAGTCTGCCTGAAGCTTTGCGAAGATGTGCTTCGGCCCAACAGTTCCAGGAGATCGGATTTCAAATTCAACCACCTGCCGAGTCTGGCTCTCAACGACGAGCAACTTCGATCCGTCAGAGGACAATGCAATCCCTTCCGGAAATGCCAGACGCTGAGCAACAACGATCACACTGCCGTCGGTGGCAACGTAATGAATTCGGCCGATAGGATTTCGAATTCGAGCGTAGCCCGGGTCCGTGAAGTACACGCCGCCTTTTGAGTCGACAACAAGGTCATTCGGAGCTCTCAGGAAATAACCGTCACTTCGAGTCGCAACTTTGCGAACCTGCTTGCCGGCTTCGTTCAGCTTGACGATGGCTCTCTGCCCGGCATCAGCAACCATGTGACTTCCATCGGGAAGGATGACATGTCCACGTGGCGAGCCCATTGTTGCCCACGGTTCGACCGTGCCGTCTGATGAGACCTTCGAGATGCGTTTTCCGTGTGAGACGAATGCGTTTCCAGAATTGTCAAACACAACATTGTCGGCCGGCGACCAGACCTCAGCGACTACTGAAACTGCATCCTGAAGAACCGATGGATTAGTCGGCTGCGGCGACGCTTTTGGCGTAAGCGGTTTTGAAGCCGGCTTATTTTTTATTGAATCGCTCACCGAAATTTTCGTATTGGTCCTGGCGACCGAAGCAAGCTGATCCTGCTCAGGTTTATCGATCGATGTTGTCAGATCAGGCTTTGCTGACTTAACCGCTTCTGACAGAGGCAGTTCCAAGTCAATGCTCGGATTTGTTTTCTTTGCAACGGTGGCCGGAGTGATTACCGGCAGCGCTGCCGCTTCGTCAACTCCTTGCTCCAGAGGTTTCGTATCAACTTTAATTTTCGGTATCGTTGTGGGGCGTTCATTTTTACCGTCGTCGATTTTTGCTGAGGATTCGATGAGCGTGTTGGCCGGACCAACTTTCGGCAGTGATAATTTCGTCCTGGGAGGTGGAAACAGGTCGGACGTTGGGTTATCCGTCGCCGCTGGCTCTACGGTCGGCTTGGTTTTCAGCGGCGTCACTGGTGTCAGCTTTGAATCCGGTTTCGTAACGCTGGCCGTGTTTTTATCAGGGTTTGGAACGGGCACTTCAGGATTGGCCAAGATTGATTCGAATTTGTTATCGAAAGGATCCTCGATCTTTTCTTTGACTGGCGAATATGTTCCCTTTTCGACGGAGGGCTTGCTCACGACAACGTCGGTCGCATCTGTCGTGCCGGCCGCCGGTGTGTCGGCTGATTTCGGATGGTCCTCGTGAAACAGTTCTGACGGATCGAAAGGGCCTGAGGCCGCATCAGTGCTGGCGGTTTCTTTCGAGCCGCTTTTGAGTTGAGGCTTTGCCTGGGTCAACACGCTGATCGGAGACTTTTTCGAAGTTTCGACCTTTGGAGATTCGATCTCGGGCAACGGCAACGCCTGGGAAGAGCCGGTTCCCGAGTTGCTTCCTGAATCGGCCAGTGGGGGCGTGGGAGGTTCGAGCACCAGTTCCTTTGTCACGTCCTCAGCGGACGGGGCTGCATTCGGCTCGGTATACGGCGCGGTCTTAGTTACGGCATCCTGTACTACCAACGGAGTTGGGTACGGTGTGGGGGACTCAACTTCAAACGCCGTGAATTGAGCACTGCGGCACCCTGACAAGCCAGTGATAATCAGCGACCCGGCGATAACAAGATGTGGTGAGGTCTTCTTCAACCACCGATGAAGGTTCACCATAGTCACACGTTCCTTATAGTTTTCTCGTCATGTTGGGTGAGCCGTCCCGGCTCCAGCGGTCTCGCTTTATACGATCTGAGCGAAGTCGTTACTGAACGATCGGCAGAAGTCAAACGGAAAGTCATCTTCAACACGAAGTGAATCGTCTGATAACTGACTTCGGCGCAGTAGCGACATTCAAAGCGGCTGGTCCAGAAACGTCGATCGATCCTCTCGTGGTTGCCGTGAGCATGTTGCCCGAGGCGACGGTCGTTCCGAACCTGCTGGCGCGATGGATTCTTGTGCATCCGGTCAGGGCTTCAATTCGACCAGGCCGCAGCATCGTCACAGTCCAACCTGTGCAACCCGCGTCTTCCACAATCCCACTTTGTCACGCAGGAAGCGTTCGGATTGAGCAGGCAGACCAGGCGTAACGATTGATTCTCACAGCTCGATCCGTTCGCCTTGCCGGGCCACAGCGACCAGCAGTCGTTCGGTAAGTAAATCTCACGGATTCGTCCACGGTCGTGGCAACGGTCTTCCTCGCAGATATACTAACGGACTTGTCTGACACGTCTGACGACTGTCGCCCTTTCATACGATTTGGGAACTCCTCACCGAGTAAACGGCTGATTGGAAACCTGCGTGCTTTCGCAACTCCGACAACATCATGATTCGCAGATCAGTCGGCCAGTTCCGTGGGCGACGCAGCACTCTTTGTCGTTACTGCTGACGGCAATGAGTTTTCTGAGCCTGCCGGCTGTCGCGTTCAGTCAACTAGACCCACGGTTTCAGCCAGATGGTGCGCCCGGAGAAAACCTTGCTGCTGGTGCAGCAGGAGAACGCTTCGCCCAGGCGGCTACCGAAGAAGCGGACAATGCCGCGGAAGCCGCTGACGACATGACCCCGCTTGATAAGGACGATGCTCCGCGTTTGCAGCGTAATTTAGACAACATCGATTTTCGCGCTCCAGTCATCCGATCGAAGCAAGCAGTGTGGCATAAAATCGAACGGGCAGTGCAGGGGCGAGACTGGGGCGAAGTGTTGCAGAGAATCGATCGCTTTATCGGCCCGGTCGATAATTCGGAGTCTGAGGATTACGTCATCCGTCACGAGGATGGCAGTCTGAGATCGGCAAGACTCAGTACTGCCAGGTTACTGGGCAGCTTACCGAAAAACCGGCGAGTAGCTCGAGCAAGGGCCGAGGCTACTCTGGCAAACACACTGTTCCAACAGGCCGTTCAGGAAAACAGTCTGCGGCAACTGAGCAACGTCGCTGTTCGATTCTTTGGATCGCCCGTCGGGTATCTGGCCGCCGATCAACTGGCCGCCCAGCTCGTCGACCGAGGCGAATTTGCCCTGGCCGCCAGTTGGTTGAGTCTTCTCCAGAATTCTGACGCGTCGATGGTGCAGTCTTCCGCGTGGCAGAAGAAAGCGGGTTTGATTCATGACCTCACCAGTCAGCCGAAAGAACCGGCGACGTTGACCAATACAATTCAGAGTCTTCGCGCACAATTCGTCAGCGCAGAGCCTTCAGCACTTTCGCAATGGCCCGTCCCCGGCGGCAACTCAAGGCGGCATGCCGAACCGTTAGCGGCAAGCCGGCCGGTCATGATTCGTCGGTGGGAGTTCCCGACGACTTCTCACCCCGGTCTCAGATCGACAATCGAACGGCTTGTTACCGATCTGACTTACCGTTCGGTTCCGACGACTCCCGCGGCAGCTCCGATCTTTATCGACGGCCGCCTGGTTTGTCGCACGTTCAGAGGCATCGAAGTGCTTGATGTCGAGTCCGGGGAGCATTTATGGACCACAGCCGAATCCTCTTCGGTTGAGCGGTTGCTTGGTTCTGCATCGCCGGACACAAGCAGCGTTGCGAACCTAACGGCAAACATGACTCCATTGCTTTCTGCGTCGACGGCTGTGGATCGAACCGGCGGCCCCATCGGGCAGTTTCTGTTTCAGAACGCGGCTCACGGCCTGATCAGTAGCGACGGCAAGAATGTTTATTTCATGGAAGACGATCCGGTCTTCACGCTTGGTCGAACGAGCATCCGCCGCGTGAATGGTGCGAATGCATCCCCGCGACCGGACTCAACAACTTCTAACCGACTGAAAGCTTTCGATCTTGAAACTGGCCAGCCTGCATGGCAGATCGGTGGTTCCGAGACGAATGAACGGCATGCTCCGGAACTGGCTGGCTGGTTCTTTCTGGGGGCTCCATTACCTGACCGCGGCGACTTGTTCATCGTTGGGCAAAAGGAAAATGTGATCAGACTTTTCTGCCTGAATCCTGCAACAGGTTCCGCAAAATGGTCGCAGCAGATAGCGTTCGCAGAAGAAGGTCTCGAACGCAATTTGAATCGTCGCCTGTGGTCCGCGCAACTTGCGACTGCTCACGGAATCGTTGTTTGTCCCACGACAGTTGGCTGGTTGGTTGGCGTTGACCGATCGACAGGAACAATCGTCTGGTCGCATCGATATTCAGAGCGGCGTCCTGCCGGCCCGGTCGGAAGTCCGCGACTGTTTCGAGGAAACCGAGGTGGCATCAAACTGGCTAACGAATCAATCGGCAACGCATGGGTTCCCGCGGCTCCGATCGTCATGGGCGATCGAGTTGTCTTTGCACCGTCAGAGCCTCGCGACGAATCTGACAGCACGACTCGCTTCCTGGATTGTGTCAACGTTTTCACAGGCCAGCGAATCTGGTCACTGCCGCGCGAGCAGGCTCTGGCCGTCACTGGAACGGCTCACGGCCAGACCATCGTTACCTGGCCGAATTCGATCGTAATTCTACAGCCCGATGGCAAAACTCGAGCGGAGATCGAATTTGACTCGGAAGACGGACTGCCATGTGGCCGAGGCGTTGCTGCTAATGGCTCGTTCTGGATACCTTTGCAGAAGAATGTTCTTCTGCGTTTTAACATTGAAAAGGCCAGCCTCGCGGAACGCATTGAAGTCGCCGGCGGATATCCAGCGTTGGGGAATCTGGCCTTTTATGAGGGCCTGCTGATCTCACACGCCCCAGAAGGCATTACCGCGTGGGAACTGGAAGAAAGTCTCAGTTCTCGCCTGACAACGTTCCGCTCATCGGGTGACACCGCGAAGGCGGACATCCTGCAGGCCCAGGTGGCGCTGTCGCGAAAAGAGTTCTCTGCAGCCATCGATATTCTTTTACCGAGGCTCTCAGCCAATCCGGACACAATTCTGCACGAGTCAATTCTTCAACTTCTGATGCAGGCCGCTTCGGGACAGGTTGAATCGAAACCGGAAGTGTCTCTCACGTTCCTCGCGCAAGTCCAGCCGCTGCTCGAAGCCGCTGGTATTGAAGGGGCAGAGTTCGAACGCCGGCGTCGTCAACTTGAAGTCGAAGCTCTTATCGAAACTGATCGTCTGGAGGCGGCCTTCGGAAAACTGCTGGATTTGGAAGCGATGGCCCATGCCGGAAACATTAAACGAGTTGACGATCCACGAATCAGCGTATCAACAGATGTCTGGCTGGCTCGTCGGCTCGCGCTGGTCTGGAATCTAATGCCACCGGAAGCTCGCACCAGGAATTCAGCCAGAGTCGTGAGCCTGATTGATAAGCCAGACAACTCCGCTGCTTCAGAATTGTCGCTGGAGCGAACGAAAACACTCTTCGGGTTTCATCCTGCAGCGCGAAAGCTTGTTGGGAAGCTGGCAGGCGTGGCGATTGCTGAACAACGTTTGGCGGACGCAGAGCATTGGCTCCAGCAGATCGCCGAGACCTCGCCGCATAGTCAAGCAGCCAAGGCTCTGATACAGAGGCTGCAACTCAGATTGGACCTTGGTATCGTTGACACAGAAACTCAGCAACTCGCAAAACGGCTCAAAAAAGAGTTCTTTTCAGCGACGCTTCCTGACGGCACTGCCGTTTCGGTCAAACTGAAACCGCTACTGACAACGCTCGAGAATCCACAGCAAGCCGAGTCTTCAGATTGGGGAACGATCAATCTGGTCAGCACACGAACGGCCCCTTCACAACAAAACCGCAAGAGTCCGCGACTTATCGCAGACCGCCCTTCCAATCGATTCCGAGCGACCACAAGCGCTTCCGGGACAGGATCGAATCGCCTTAGTTTCTTCGAACGAGGAACCGGCGAGTTATTCTGGACAGTTTCGTTGCGATCAACTAATAGCCCGGTTGCATCCAGTGATCAACGACTGGACGTATACGAGGCGGGGCCTCTTAACGCCGTCCTGGGTAATGGTGTCTTGAATATTTTGTCGCTTGCTGAAAGGCGAGTGTTATGGACGCAGCCCATTGAAGACCTCGACAACGCGCGACGCATCCCGACGAAACGTGGACAACCGCTGGGAGATATCGACGAGTGGATTCTCCGACGCCGTACCGGATCGATGGACGCGGTTCCAGTCTTTAATTCGAGCTATCTTTGCAGTCGAGCTTCGAGATCATTATCGGTCTTCGATTCTCGAACAGGGAAACTTCGATGGCGGCTTGAGCCACTTGAAAGAAGCATGCGGATCGCCGGAACTCGCAATGCAGTATTTCTGACAAGACCTGATGGTACGTTCTCAGCGGCTCACGACGCGCTCGATGGGAAACTGCTTGCCTCCGAACCATTCGGGATTGGAACTGCAGAGTCAGGGATCGTCGTCAAAGTCGATGAGCGTTCGATTGTCACGATTACGAAATCTTCGCCGGACGAAGCCGCCGACAAGAGTGGCCTTGCTCCCGATTCGTTCATCACCATGCGTTCCGTTAATCCAGAAACAAAAGAGGAATTGTGGAACCATGAGTTTTCAGCCAAATGCAAAGCTCGCATGATTTCGAACGATAATCTGGCGATCCTCGCCCGCTTTGGCCGTATCAAACTGTTGAATTTTCGAACTGGCAATCTGACAGAGTTCGAAAAGATTCCAACGCGA
>JACLAC010024680.1_pt1 | contig 37221 bp, 35 predicted proteins | sample 8027881 | NCBI WGS metagenome assembly JACLAC01 (sample SAMN15725517, study PRJNA655200) | protist metagenome | isolation source: fluorescence activated cell sorting (FACS) single amplified genomes of... | place: Spain: Blaines Bay Microbial Observatory, Mediterranean Sea | collected 2016-01-19 | reverse complement strand
TGAGGAGAAATACGATTTTGGTTTTTCATTTAATTCCCCATAATCTCTAAAAATCGTGAAAATATTTATTGAAACTGTAAATTTATCATCTTTCATTTTTAACCTCAATAAGGTACTAAATTGCTCAAAATTATTTTATATAAATGGTAATACAAGATTGGTAAAATTAATTGATAAATTTTTCGTTGATACTGAAAAAATTCAATTTAGATTAATTGACGTTAGAAATTCAAAAGGCAATTTGACCCGAAATGAAATTCCAAATAATCTTCTGCATCCGCATTATGAAAAATTTCTAAGAATTTTCCAAAAGACAAATTCTTATACAGAAATTAGATATAATCACTTTCTTGTAAAATCATTGGTTGAGGGAAATAGATTAGAAGAAACTTCTATGGGAAGATTTTGCTTTATTGATCAGTTGATCAAACTCTATACAAAGGACGAATACATAGGATTCATTAACAGTAATCCACTCTTTAAATTATCAGATTTAGTAAAGAAATCAAAAATTGAAATACAATACAATCCATTTATTGATAGTGATATTTCATTACACAATATTGCTAAATCTTTCCTCAAAAATTTACTTTACAGATCACTAAGATTAGGAGTGAAATTTAATAACTCAGAAAGTTCCATGATTTTGATTGATGATAGAGGAACCATAATTGATGAAATTCAAGATGAAACTGGCAAATCACCTTTGCATGTGATTACAAAAACATCTATTCGCCTTGATGAGATTGCAGTTAGAAAATCAAACTTAGATGAAAAAGAAATTTTATACTGTACTAGAAAAGGTATAAATATAATTGATGAGTTCGTGCTGCGAAGATACTTGAGGCGAGATGTTACTCTTTCAATTAATAATTCTTTTCTAAAAAATAAAGATTTGTTGAATCAACTAATACTTAGTAAATATAAATGGGATTATATTTTTGAATATGATTACCATTACACTCTATACAAATATCATCATATAAAATTAATTCTTACTTGGTACAGATTTAACCAGATTCACTTAGTTCAAAAGCATGCAATTAATGATCTCGGTGGATTATTAGCTGTAAGACAAGTTGCATTTCAAGGAACTGCAAACATTGGTTGTGTGACTCATGCAGATATCTTTTTTGGTTTCTCTAAATACCAAGCTCAGGTTGAAGAATCACATTTTTCACAAATAGAAAATTATGTTATTGTAGGATATCCTAGTGAGTATAAAAATATAGTGAAAATATTTAAAAATTATGAATTTGTCAGAAAAAATATTCTTGCTAATGGAGCTAAAAAGATTGTTGCTATGTTTGATGAAAATTCTCTAGATGATTCTCGTTGGCATACAGGTCATGATTTGCAAAGAGAACATTATACGAGATGTATAAATGAGCTACTAGAAAATCCTTCAATAGGCTTCGTTTTTAAACCGAAATATCCCAAAAACCTACGTGAAAGACTGGGTGATGTTTCAGTATTGCTTGATCAGGCTATCCAAACCGGCAGGTGCTATATTCTTGACCAAGAATCAAAACACGGTTCAAGTGTTTCTCCATTGGAAGCAACAAGTATCGCTGACTTGGTCATTCACTCATGTGCAGATGCTGGGTCTTGTGCAGTTGAGTCGGCTCTGGTTGGCAAGAAGACAATTGCTATTGATCTTGAAGGCTGGGATAAAGCAATATGGTATGAATTTGGCGAAGGTAATGTTGTTTTCCGTGATTGGCCATCTGCCCTTGCAAAATTGCGCGAGTGGTCTGAACTGGAGAATTATGATTCTGCATTCGGTGACTGCTCTAAGCTTTTAGACCATTTTGATCCTTTTCAGGACGGTCTTGCCGCGGAGAGGACTGGATCTTATTTAAGTGTTCTATACACTTGTTTTGAAAAAGGCGCTGACCCTGATGCTGCTTTATTTGAAGCAAATAAAGCTTATCAAAAGAAATGGGGAAAGAATATGGTTTTAAGTGTTAATTGATAAAAAAGTCCAATGGCTAAATTGATAACAGACCCTAATTTAATAAGCATAAATTAAATAAGGGATAAATTAGTAATCAGTAGTAGATTTTAAATTAAAGACCTGAGAGAGAAAATCATATGCATAATGAAAATGATTGGCTTGCAGACTTACCAAAAAATGAGTTTAAAAGCGTGATCATCATCCCCGCAAGATTCGCTTCAAGCCGATATCCTGGCAAGCCATTGGTCAAATTGCTAGAAAAACCGATGATTCTATGGGTTGCGGAGTTATCAGCAAAAGCGGTGGGTTTGGACAATGTTTATGTCGCAACTGATAGTGATGAAATTAAGATTGTTGTGGAAGAGGCTGGATTCAATGTGGCAATGACTGGTCCTGCTCTAACAGGTACTGATCGGATTGCAGAGGCAGCAAAAAAAATACAGGCTGATATTTATGTCAACGTGCAGGGTGATGAACCACTTGTAAACCCAGATGATATTTTAAAAATTATTTCTGTCAAGAAACAGAATATGAATAAAATTATCAATGGATATAGAGCAATCGCTGATGACGAAAATCCCCACAGTATTAATATTCCAAAAGTGTTAATTAATGAAAAAAAAAAGTTAATTTACATGTCAAGGAATGCATTACCAGGCTGTAAAGAGTTCAAAAGATTTCCTTCTGAGTATAGAAAGCAGGTTTGTATATATGCTTTTACAAGAGAAGAGTTAAATGGTTTCAGAGCATTCGGAAGAAAAAGCATAATTGAATCGTATGAGGATATAGAAATTCTAAGATTTTTTGAGTTGGATATAGAAATTTTAATGGTTGAAACTGAGGGAGTGAGTTTAGCTGTTGACTCACCTGGAGATATTGAGAAGGTAGAAATTGAACTTAAAAAGAATACTCAATAAACTTTTATGATTTGCTTTATTAAATTTTTTTTCAAAAAGTTAAGAAAATATTTTGAAACTTCAAATATCAAAATTCTCACTTTACTACCTAGATTTGAAGGTTTTTACTTTTTAGACATTGGTGCTGCAGGTGTTTTGAATCCACGTTGGAAGAACGTAGAAAATTTGATGCACTACATTGGTGTTGAGCCTGACATGAGGTCAGCTAATCTTTTGAGGTTGTCTGGTAGGTTTAAATCTTATGAACTAATTACTAATCTAATCTCAGATAGATCCGAAAATTTAATATTTAATTTGTGTGCAAAGCCCGAAGTCTCCTCATTCTTAACTCCGAACTTCAATTGGTTAGATAGATTTCCTGAACCTTCTCGATTTAATATCGAGCAAACAGTTCAACTAGATGCCTGTAGTTTAGATCAAATAAAATTAGAACATGTTGATTTTTTGAAAATTGATGTTCAAGGTGCAGAATTTGGTGTGCTACAAGGTGGAGTTGAGACTTTAGATAAAGTTCTTGGGCTTGAAATAGAAGTCGAATTTCACAAAATATATGAAAATCAACATTTGTTTGGAGAGATTCAAGATTTGTTATCCAAAAAGAACTTTGAATTTTTTGATTTTGTAAACTTATACAGATGGGAAAGAACTAGATTTAGTGGATTAGGTCAATGTGTATTCGCTGATGCCCTTTTTTTGAAAACTCCAGAAAAAATGTTAGAAAATACTGAATTTACTGTTCGTCAATACTCAGCTTACATAGGTATTCTTGTTTTGTATAAACGATTTGATCTGATAGATGTATTTTTTGATTTAATGAATACTAATTTAAGAAAAGAATATGCTGATGCAATTGCTACAATAGAAAAATGTAGAACTATTCACGAAAGATCTCAAAAAATCAACAAAAATTTCTCAAAAATAATTTCTTGTTTTGGTTCTAATTATCGAACACATTTAATGTATTAGAAAAGACAAAAAACTAATGCAAAATAATTCGAAGAAGCTCCCATCTTCCTTTTCCATTTCTTTCATTCTATCGAAAGAAATAGATAAAGATCATCTTTTTTGGAGAAATACTTTACAAGAAACTATTGGTAATTATATTAACTCATTCATTTTTTCAAAAAATTTTACATCTTTGCAGAAGCTTTTACTTTTTGGTCATATTTTTGTTGAATCAAGTCCAATGAAATCTAATTCTTGGAAGAATTTTCTATGTTTAATGGTTTACTCTAAAAAAATTGCTGTTAATAAAATTTCTAAAGTGAGTTATCATGGACCATCTAAGCCAATAAATCTAGCACTACAAAATTTATGCTCGAACTCTCAACTTCAATATCATTGGAAGAAATCAAAAGATCTTACTGAACATACTACTTTATTGCGCGCAATTTGGGACAAAATACCATCATTTATTCGAGGTTTAGTTTATCTTGTTCGCTACCTGTTAAATAGATTCTCACTACGTAGCAAATTAGAATCAATAACTTTCTTTAGAAAAAATTCTATTTTCTTTTTCTCTTATTTCATAAATCTTGATACTGATCTGAGTAAACTTGGCAAGTTCTATTCAAATCAATGGGGAGATCTTCCACAAACTCTTCGCAATCTCGGTTACAATCTGAATTGGATCCATCTTTTCCTAATTAGTTCATTGGTTCCAAACGCCAAGGTTGGGAAAGATTTGATAACAAAATTTGATAGTAACGAAGATTTCAATGGGCATCATGCTTTGTTAGATCAGTTTCTTGATTGGAAGATTGTTTTGAAAGTGGTTCGTGATTGGCTTGCTTTAATATGGTCTTATTTTACCATGACAGATCATTCAACACTTCGTTCACATGATCAAAATCTTAGTTGGGTTTGGCCTGTTCTTCAGAAAGATTGGGAAGACTCTTGGATAGGTGCGTCTGCAGTACAAAATTTAATTTGGATACATCTCTTTGACAAAGCCCTAAGTCAATTACCGCCACAGAAACTGGGCTTTTACTTGATGGAAAATCAGGGATGGGAACGCCTTTTTCTTCATTCATGGAAAAAGCATGGTCATGGGACCATTATTGGAGTGCCCCATACGACGATAAGATTTTGGGATCTACGATACTTTGACTCACTAATGGTGAACTCAATTCCTGAATTACCGCTTCCCGACTACATTGCTGTGAATGGGCCGCATGCCCAACAAATTCTTGTTGATTCAGGCTGTCTTAGTGAACGCTGTGTTCCTGTTGAAGCACTACGCTACCAGTATCTTCTCCGGATGGGTTTAACTAATTCGACAAGGAAAATGTGCTCAAATAAAAGAATTTTAGTCTTGGGTGATATCCAACTGAAAACTACTGATTCTATGCTTCTAGACATCGAAAAGGCATTTAGAAATTTTGAATGTAAAACTGAAGTTTGGGTTAAAGCGCATCCTGGTAATCCAATTAATCTAGATCTGTATCCCAAATTATTTGGTTCCGAGAAGTTTGAAGTCTTAGAGAGTTTGCTCCCACATGTAGATGTCGTGATAACAACTACTTTTTCCTCAGCCGCAATTGATGCCTTTTGTTCTGGACTTCCACTTATCAATTACAATGATCCTACGGAATTAAACCTTAGCCCTCTTCTTGGTCACTCAAATGCTCGCTTTGCGAGTACCCCGGAAGAAATTAAAGCTCTTTTGCAGGACGAAGAATGGCTCTCCAATCCTTCTGCTGCTAAACCTTCTGATTTCTTTTGGCTGGATGAAGATTTACCACGATGGCGGCAATTGATTGAGTCATCGTTAAATGTCCAATAGACAATTTTTTCATCATCCTCGAACTTAATAATTGATGAAGAGCCTCCCTATTGCATGACCTTCCTGAAGGCTTCAGCAGCAAATCATCAACGAACATGTTGTATTGCAGTAGTCTGAGTACTTGTCCTGAAAAAAATGAATTTTATTCAATAAAACTCATGATTGATAACTAAGAAATAACTTTTGCTAAATATAATTCAGAATAGATATTAGGTACAACTAGAGAAGAATACTGATCGTAATATATATTATTACAGATTAGAAAAAATTTTGATAATGTTAGACAAATTAATATAAATATCAACATTGATTTCTACTACATTTTTATTCAATAATTTTGATTAAATAAAGCTGAATAGCAGATTAAAGACTTTAATTTTAGTCAAAAAATTATTGATAAAGTAACAGAGAAAAAACTTTGTAATATCATTTGTCTCTAGAAGCTAATTTAATCTAAAATAATTATTAAATCGGTTATATGAAAAATTGTAGGATCTGCAGAGATACATCCACAATTTCATTTAAATACAATCATGTAATTTTCCCCGGTAAGACTAATGAATGGGAAAATTATTATTGTGAAAAATGCTGTGCAGTCAGTCATTATCATTCTCAAGACCTGTACATAGATTATGTTGAGGATTACAGAACAAGAGAAGAAAATAACATTGTTTCGAAACCTCCTGTTGATCCATGGTCACAAGTTACTTTCGACAGGTCTGTAAAAATTTCAGAAATTTTGATAAAAAATAAAATTGATTTCAGTGGCACTACCTTAGACTTGGGTGGATACAACGGATTTCTATCTTACGGTCTTTCCAAAACTTTTGAAATTGATATCGATATTGCTGACTATGATTTAGAAGGATTAAAAATTGCTGAGTACTTAGATTTCAAAACTATAAATCTTAGTTCAGAAATTATCAACTACTCAAAATATAAAAATGTAGTAATGGTCCATGTGCTTGAACATATCGATAACCCAATGATGTTTATTAGAGATATGTCCAGAAAGTTAAATAAGGATGTCATCATATACATTGAAGTCCCAAATGTTTTTGGTTGCCCCCTGTATGATCCAGCACATCTAACTTCCTTTTCAATCCAATCATTGTCAAAACTCATGCAAGGTTTTGGATTTGATGAATTGGATAGCGGCTATACTAGTTCTCCACCATCAGCTTTTAAATTTAATTATTATTTTGAGAGCCCTGAAGAAAATTTATTTTTTCTTGGAAAATTTACTGGAAAAACAAAAGATATAGCCAATGTTAATTTTACTTTTAAAAAATTTATATATTTATTGGATAAAAATTACAATTTTATTGGTTTAAGATACATCTTTATTAAAATTTTGAGGCGGATTGGTAAAGATATTTATCGCTGTATTGAAGTGATACTAGTTTCATTAGTTTCATATGGAATTTTTAGAGAGTGGATTTGGAATTTGAAGCAATTAGTTAAGAAGACTTTAAGAAGAGATTAAAATTTAATGTCAAAAATAAATTTAGTTGTTATCGATGATTTTATTAGTTTAGAAGACCAAGAAAATCTTATCAAAGATTTGAAAAGTATTACTTTATCTAGTGCGCGAAGAATCCATGGAGGTCGATTCTTTCTTCCAAACACTGATCAGACTTTTTCAGATCTACTGATGATTTCTAATGTGTGGTCTAGAATTTATGAAAAAATTAATTCTATCGAATTTTTAGAATACTCCCTTGAGTTGTTAAAATATAATAAAAATGATATAGTTTTTGAAAAATTCTTTACTCGAGAGAAATCTCAATATTTTAAGAAAATTCAGCAACTGGGAGAAAAACGACCCAAAGAATTATCCTTTTCCAGGATTTTAGCTTATTTATTCTTTCGAATTTACCAATATATTATCTTCAAAAAATTTAGGATAAAAAATTATTTGCTGGGTAGGATTTCGACAGAATTACTATTCGATGTGTCAGTTTCTGAAAATGGATATCATCGAGAGATTCATCGAGATTCAGATTCACGTATGATCGTATTTATACTTTATTTAAATAAATTGGATGGAGGAGCAGGAGGTTCTCTTGATTTACATGAATATTTTGGGAATGAGATTGATGACCCGCCGTGTCAACCATCAATTAGAGACTGCAAAATAATTAAATCAATTCAACCACTCCCTGGACGTTTAGTAATATTTGAAAATAACAATGAAGCGTTTCACTCTGTTCCAATTATGAAAGGATACAATCAATCACGGTATTTTTGTTATGGAAGTTTTACAGTTACATCAGGTAGGAACCCATTCCTAAGAAAATCCAAGCATAAGTTGAAAACAGAATGGAATTTATATTTTTGATTAATCAATATAATCATTAATTTCAGACCTATGTCCATCTAATCTAAGAATTTACTAATTTATAATTTTAATTAGTAAATTTATATATGATTGAATTTTTAATATTTTGCTGGAAGTAATTCTATTTAATAAATTATATTATTTGATTAATAATAACATCTTGGGAATGAAAATTTCTAATGCATTAAGTTCTTCTCATGTCTTTCCGAAACACCTTCCATAATCGCAACGTACTGATCACAGGTCACACAGGTTTCAAAGGTTCCTGGCTCACTGCCTGGCTTAAGAGTTTAGGGGCCCGAGTAACCGGAATCGCACTTGATCCTCCGACACTGCCTTCTCACTTTAAAGCTGCTGAATTAGAACAAAATATTGTGGACCTGCGTATTGATTTGAGGCAGAGAGAACACCTACAACAGGCGATCATATCAGCCAAACCAGAATTCTTATTTCACCTGGCTGCCCAACCGTTGGTGCGGCAATCCTATGCTGACCCTGTGAATACCTATGAAACAAACGTAATGGGAACGCTGTATCTATTGGAAGCTTTGCGTCATGTAGGCAGGAACTGTGTGGCGGTGCTGATCACTAGTGACAAGTGCTATGATAATGTTGAATGGGTTTGGGGATACCGAGAAACAGATCGGTTGGGTGGACCTGATCCTTACAGTGCCTCCAAAGGGGCTACGGAGTTGGTCATTCGTTCGCATGTCCGTTCTTTTTTCCCCAATGAGGGAGACGTGCGTCTAGGAATAGCGCGAGCTGGGAATGTTATTGGTGGAGGGGACTGGGCCGAAGATCGGATTGTTCCAGACTGTATGCAAGCGTGGGCGAAAAGTGAAACAGTTCGCTTACGCAACCCGAACGCCACACGCCCTTGGCAGCATGTTCTGGAACCACTGAGTGGTTATTTGAATCTGGCAATGGCGCTTAATGAGAGCAATCTTTTGCACGGAGAACCCTTCAACTTTGGACCTCCTGCAGAACAAAATCATTCGGTAGGGGAGCTAGTTGAGCAGATGTTTCAACATTGGGATCAGGTTCATTGGCAAGGTTTTTCAGAGCAGATGCAGGGCCCTCACGAATCCGGGCTGCTCAAGCTGAACTGCGACAAAGCTCTGCATCAACTGGGTTGGCTTGCGAATTGGGACTTTGAGCGTACGGTCAAGGAAACCGTGGAGTGGTACAAAACCTACTATGAATCACCCAATCGGATTGCTGAGAGAACGCACTTGCAACTCAGCCAGTACCAGTCGGATGCCAAAGAGAAAGGGTTGGCTTGGGCTCAATGATTCTGCTGGATCAGATCCAAATTATAGCACTGAAAAGAATTCCTACGACAGGAGGAGACGTATTGCATGCACTAAAGTCGACAGAGGATGCTTATCATGGATTTGGCGAAGCCTACTTTTCGTTTGTAGAACCTGGTGTGATCAAAGCTTGGAAGCAGCATCTACGGATGATCATGAACCTTGTTGTACCCGTTGGTTCAGTTCGATTTGTTTTCCATGATTCGTCAGCTGGGACCTTCCGAGAAGAAATCATTGGGGAATCCAACTATCAGCGTCTGACTGTTCCACCAAAAATTTGGTTTGGGTTTCAGGGGTTAGCAGCTACACCAAGTTTGCTGTTGAATCTGGCTTGCCTCCCCCATGACGTGGCAGAGGTGAAGCGGAAGACATTGGCAGAGGTCCAATTTAATTGGCAGAGTGAGAGATGAAAGTAGTCTTACTGGCTGGAGGGTTTGGAACTAGGCTTGCGGAGTACACTGAGTCCATCCCAAAACCAATGGTGCCAATTGGAGGAAAGCCGATTCTCTGGCACATTATGCAGCATTATGCTGCCTTTGGGCAGAAAGACTTCTATCTGGCACTTGGCTACAAGGCGCAGATTGTAAAGGAGTATTTCCTAAACTATCGCGCTCTCAATGCAGACTTTACTGTTGATCTTCAGACTGGTGCGGTAACACCCCATCAGTTAGACAAAGTGGACTGGCGGGTAACACTGGTTGAGACTGGATTGCAGACCATGACTGGCGGGCGAGTCAAACGGATGCAGCCATTCATTGGAGATGAAACTTTCATGCTGACCTATGGGGATGGAGTGGCAAATGTGGATCTTGATGAGTTATTAAAGTTTCATCAACAACACGGCAAGATGGTTACGGTTACTGCTGTTCGTCCGACGGCACGATTTGGTGAACTGGAATTGGCAGGGGCCCAGGTGACTTGTTTTCAGGAAAAACCACAAGTACACGAGGGCTGGATAAATGGTGGATTTTTCGTGGTAGAACCAGAGTTTTTCAGGTTGATCACCAACGATCAGACCATCCTTGAGCGTTCACCATTGGAGAAGGCCGCCCAGTTGGACGAATTGGTTGCCTTCCAGCATCAGGGCTTCTGGCAATGTATGGATACGAAACGCGATCGGGATAATTTGGAATGTTTAGCTAATTCAGGACATCCTCCATGGCAAAAATAGAGCGAGTGCTTGTTATCGGAGGAACCGGATTTATTGGACACCATTTTCTGCAGGCTGCTGTTCGGAAAAACTGGAAGGTCTGCAGTTTATCACTACATCCTGCTCAGCCCAAACGCCATGTAGCTGAGGTAGAGTATCTGGAAGCGAATCTTCTTGATAGTGAAGAAATTCATTTGCTTCTCCGGCGAAGAGATTTTGAGTATGTTGTCAATTTCGGTGGTTACATCAACCACTCTCAGTTCAGCCAAGGTGGGCGCCAGCTAATTGAAGAGCACTTCACTGGAGTTCAAAATCTAATCGGGGTTCTCTCTAGAATCTGTCTAAGGGCATTTGTTCAGATCGGCAGCAGTGATGAATACGGGTACGCTCCAGCACCACAGTACGAAAGCTTGAGAGAGTCTCCAATCTCGCCATATTCACTTGGGAAGGTAGCAACAACCCACCTTTTGCAAATGCTGCATCGAACAGAATCATTTCCAGCAGTAGTGCTGCGATTATTTTTGACCTATGGTCCAGGTCAGGATCAAAAAAGATTTATTCCCCAAATCATTCATGGCTGTCTGAAAAATGAAAATTTTCCTGCCTCAGTTGGGGAACAAGTCCGTGATTTCTGCTATGTCGAAGACGTCATTCAGGCTATTTTGTTAGTTCTGGAAAACGATAACATTAGGGGCGAAGTTTTCAACATTGCATCTGGAGAAAAAGTAGCTATTCGGAAGATGATAGAGACTATCCAGCAATTAATTGGTGGAGGAAAACCAGAATTTGGAAAAATCTCCTATCGCACACAGGAGAACTTGTGCCTCTACGCAGATACTACAAAAGCAAACAAAATACTAGGGTGGTCTCCTCAGTTTCCTCTAGAGCTTGGGTTACAGCATACGATTAGATGGTATAGAGACAATGGCTGAGAAACCTCTTGTCAGCGTAATCATGAACTGCTTCAACGGTGAAAAGTATCTCCGAGAAGCCCTCGATAGCGTCATCGAGCAGACTTATGAAAATTGGGAATTGATCTTCTGGGACAACCAATCTACCGATACAAGTGCAGAAATCGCTAGAAATTATAAAGATCCAAGAATAAAATATTTCCGAGGAAATGAACATACTACACTATATCAGGCTAGAAATTTAGCATACAAAGAGTGCCAAGGAGAATTCATTTGTCTACTAGATGTTGATGACCATTGGAAAAATGACAAAATATTCAAACAAATAATATATTTTAAAGATCAAGAAGTCGGTATAGTATACAGTAACTTTGATCTAATCGACGAAATAAATAATAAAAGAAAAATTAAATATAATTATAAACTGCCATCAGGAAAAATTACTAGAATTCTTATAAAGAATTATATTATCAGTACATTAACATTGATGATAAGAAAAAAAGAAATAGAAAAACTAGAAAATTTTTTTGACAAAAGATTTAATTTAATTGGTGATTTCGATTTAATTCTAAGGATATCAAAAAATTGTAAAATTATTGCGATACAAGAATCATTAGCCATATGTAGATGGCATGGAAAAAACTTAAGCATAAACAAAGAAGATTCATTAGAAGATGAAATGACTAAATGGTATAATACAAATAAAAATTACTTCGATGAAATAGAAGAAATGAATTACTATGAAAAATTGATACAGTTTGAAAAATTCAAAAAAATGGTAAGAAAAAAACAAATAAAAAGATTAATTAGCACATTAAATTTTGTATTACTCGAAGTCATTTCAATCAAAATATATGCTAAAGCAAAGGGAATGTGGAGAAAATGGTGAATAAATTAAGGATTTCATTCCTAGCAAATTGTACAATAAAAGGTTTAATCCTAACTTTTCAAAAAAAATTAAAATTAGAAAAAATTGATTCTGAAATATATTTTTCAGAATACAAGTATGTTCAAGAAATACTTGATGAAAAAAGCGTATTCAATAAACAAGAATCAAGTATTGTTTACTTAATACTGGAAAGCAAAAATTATTTTGATTTCATAATTTTTCCTGATGAAAAAGAAAATGTTGAAATAAAGTTAAAAGAAAAAGAAATTGAATTGGTAGAATTAATCGAACAATTATGCAAAAAACAAAACACCATTATTATAAACTCTTTTCAAGTACCAGGAAATATAGGTTTTGGTATATATGAAAACAAATCGAAATTTAATATTTATGATGTTGTAGACAAATTTAATATCATTCTAAGAAAAAAAAGTCGAGAAAGAGTAAATTTGACTGTAGTAGAATACAATAATATTCTATCAAAGGAAGGGAAAAAAAATCTACATTCAAATAACTTATATTATCTTGCTGACATTTGTTTAAATGCAAATGGTCAAGAAATAATTGCAAATGAATATTTAAAAATTTTAAAATTGTATTTAGGTATACAAAAAAAGTGTCTTGTTTTAGATTTAGACAACACACTGTGGGGCGGAGTTCTTGGTGAGGATGGAGCTAAAGAAATAAGTCTCAGTCCAACAGGGAAAGGTAGTAATTTTTTTGAATTTCAAAAATATATAAAGAAATTGTCGAATGTTGGTATCATATTAGCTCTGAATAGTAAAAATAACTACAATGAAACAATAAATTTTATAAATCATAATGAAAATATGGTGCTAAAGGAAAAAGATTTTGCTGTAATTAAGATAAATTGGGAAGAAAAAACTGAGAATCTAATATCAATTGCTAAAGAACTTAATATCGGTCTAGACAGTATCGTCTTTTTTGATGATGACCCTTTCCAAAGAAATTTAATAAAAGAGTCATTACCTGAAATTGAAGTAATTGAAGTACCTGAAAATCCAGCAAATTATGTTACATGTTTGAGTCACGCTAATTGTTTTGAAAAATTACATTTAACAAAAGAAGACTTAACAAGGAATGAAACATTCCAAAAAAATGAATTAAGAAAGAAATTAAAGGAAAATGCATTCACATTAGATGACTATTTAGAACAATTAGAAACAAAACTTGAGTTCAAAATCAATGAATTGGAATTTTCTGGAAGAATTGCTCAAATGACTCAAAAGACTAATCAATTTAACTTTACGACAAAAAGATATACGACGTCTCACATTGAAAAGTTGATTAAGGATAAAAGTTATAAAATTATTACAGTAAATATAGCAGATAAATTTAACACTTACGGTGTGACGGGATTAATGATCATAAAAAAAATTAGCAAAACTATTTGGTATATCGACACATTTCTTATGAGTTGTAGGGTACTAGGAAGAAAAATTCATCATAAAATGATGGATTTTCTAATCCAAATTGCTAGAAATGCATCTGTAATTGAACTCCAGTCGGCATTTGTATTTACTGAAAAGAATAGTCAGTGTGAAATGGTTTATGAAGAATGCGGGTTTGAATTATCAGAATTTACGAGTCGTCAGAAAAAATATTCATTGATAATTAAGAATTAAAATTACTGATTCAAACAAAGATAAAGATTGAATAAAGTGAAATAATTACTAATAATTGTGTCTAACAAATATAAAATAAGTCAAACTTAATTATTATTATTGAAGAAAAAAAACAGATTCTTCGATAAAATAAAACTAAAAAAAAAAGATCATAATGATAAGCACTCTTTAATAATTCTGATACTTGAAATCTAATATTAAAACCTGAGGTAAGCTTATTTACCATTATAAATAAATATCTGGAAATTATTACTCGTTACGTTAAGAAAAATTGTGCTTCTCAGGTAAGTATCTACTAGGTAGTTGCGATCATTTAGCTAAACTATTACAGGCTCTAATTATTATATATTTATTTGGATAGGAAAATGGATGAACCCTATAAATTATTAAAAAAAATTATTTCAGAAATTCTAGAAGTTGAAGAAAATATAATAGATTCTAATTCTTCTCCAGAAAATATTGATTCGTGGGATTCATACAATGGCCTTGCAATTGTTACTGCACTCGAGAATTCGTTTAAAATAGAATTTACAATTGATGAGATCGTTTCTGTTAAAAAAGTTAAGGACATAATTTTTTATCTGAGAAAACATGGCATTGAAATTAATGAGATTTAGATATGTATCCTTCTATTGGTAATAAGTTTTCTTATAAAAGGATTATATCCTCAGAGGAAGTCATCCAATTTGCTAATCTTAGCGGAGATACTAACTCTCTTCATCTGGACCCTGAATATGCTTCCACTACAAACTTCAAAAAACCAATTATACATGGTTTTTTTCTGTCTAGTCTTATTTCTAAGATTGCTGGAACGATGATTAAGAGAGGTGTCCTATTATTATCAAATTCTTCTATGTATGTCAGTCCTGCCTACCCTGGGGAGGAATTAACAGTTGAATGTGTGGTCAAACACATTCATCTATCATTAAAAATAGTGGAATTTGACACTAAAATATTTTCTTCTGAAAAGGCTATTCTAAGAGGAAAAATGACACTACAAATAACAGATTAAAATGAAAACAGTATTAGTAATAGGTGGTAGCGGTGGAATTGGAAGGAGTATTGTTGGAAAGTTTCTTAACGATGGTTTTTTTGTTTTAAGTACATTTTGCAGCAACAATCTTAATATCGACAACAAAAACATAAAAAAAATCAAAATAGATGTTAGAAATAAAGATGATTTTGAAAGAAAAATCAAAGAATTACACAATGATTTCTCAATTGACACAATGGTCTACGCGATAACAGATAAAATAAAATACAATAATGTATTTGAAACCTCAGAAAAAGAACTTTTGAGTCATTTTGAGATTAATGTTTTAGGATTTCAAAGGTTGTTGTTTGCAAGTGAAGAAAGAATAAAGAGTAGATCGCCATTACGAATTATCATAATTTTAAGTGATTTTTGTTTTGGAAATCCACCTGATAGACTTATGGCTTACACTGTTTCGAAGTATGCTTTTCATGGTATGTGCAAAACTGCGGCGAGAGAACTGGCAAAATTCAATTGTACAATTACGATGATTTCTCCAAGTCTTGTAGAGACTGATCTCTTATCTCTTGCACCTGAAAGAACTGCTCAAATCAACGCGTATAATAATCCGTTAAAGAGAAATGTCCAATCAGATGAAATAGCAAACATAGTTCACTTTGTTTCTAGTGACCAAAGTTCATTTTTGAATGGATCGAATATAATTGTCAACGGTGCAAGCAAAGTTTTGTGAAAAACTACTAAGTTTGAAATATTGAATAAAGGTTTTTTTGATATTTAGTTCGATCAATTCACTATTTGCTAAAATCAGGTATCATTTAGTTGATAATAAATTTTTATACCTTTTCTCAGTTGTTGATGCTTTGCCTGATTTAAAAGGGGATGAAAATTTTAATTTTAAAATTATTGATGCAGATGATAAATTTGAAATTGCTGAATGGATTAATTTTCATAATCCTTCAAATAGTTATGATATGAAATGTATTTATAGAAATGTTGGAGATCTTAAAATAATAATTTGCTACCATGAAAGAAAAATTGTTCATTACTTTTTTGTTTTTATTGATATTTTTACTTCACCATTAGCAAAAACTAACTTTGATATGAATCTTGTAGGTAAACATGATGTCTACTTAGGTTCTGCTTTTACTTTACCCGAATTTAGAAACTCTTGGGTAATGTTATATAGTCTTAGCTTTATCAAACAATATTTACAAAAAATAGGTGCAGAGAAATGTTATCTTTTAATCAGTGATTCGACACCTGGGGCTGTGTCTTTCTGGGAAAGAGTGCATTTTAAAAAAATTACATCTAATTTATAGTTAAATTTCTATAATTCTAATGTTTTCAAAACTCCTTCTTTTTCACTGAACTGCGTTTACTGAATAAAATTTTAATTTAGTTTTCTCATTAGAAATCTACAGTATTAGTTTTATATTAGCTGTGGAAGGGTTACTCTTCTGAAGACTCTGAAATGTTTTTGTCCTTTTTATGGTAATTTAAAAAATAACTTCTCATATTCGTAATTCTATTCATAATCCTTTTATGTGGCAATAGATTAAATTCGTCTCTTTAGAAAAATTGCAATATTTCATTAATGGCACCTTATTTTATTTGGTTAATTTCGTTTATATAAGAAATTTTTTGATATAGCAGTTTCTAAATTCTATATCAGAGATTTGATTTTCTTTCCCTAAACTTTGATTTTGCATCAATTTACCTCATTTACAGCAGTAAGTTTTACACAAATTTTTCGCTATATTTTAATAATTGTTTATTGCTTGAGGTTCTTAGATAATAAATAATGAATGTTTGAACTAAAATTTAAATATCAACTGCTTTCTTTTTCTTACCCCTTCCATTTCATTAAGAATTCTCTCCTCCGCTCTACTTTTGGTCTTTTGAACTTTCAGAATTTACGTGTTTTAATCATTCATGATGTTCATCTCAATGATTTTGAATATTTCTCCAGTACGCTGAGATGGCTTAAACGTTCATGGGGATTTGTCAGTCCAATGCAGTTTTCAAAAATTATTGCTGGTTTGGAAACTATTGATAGACCAAGTATTCTTCTGACTTTCGATGATGGCTTTTCGTCAAACCGTTTTGTCGCTGAAAAGATCCTCAATCCTCTAGGAATTAGCGCTCTCTTTTTTATTGTATCCGAGTTTGCATCCCTGGGGCCCAGAGATGATTGGCGTGGATTTGTTTCGAATTTTATTTGCCCAAATTTAATAGAAAGTGAAGTGCCTGATCACTGGAATAATTTGAGTTGGAGAGACCTGGAGTTTCTTCTAGATTCGGGTCATACTATCGGTGCTCACACTGCACATCATGCTCGGCTATCAAAGATCTCTGATGCCGAGTTGCAAGCTGAAATTGTTGAGAGTGCTGATACAATTGCAAATCAACTGGGAGTCAGTGTAGAACACTTCGCTTATACTTTTGGGGATTTGGCTAGTTTCAGTCCTTCAGCACTAACTTTAGCTCGGGAGCGTTTTCCATTCATTTACACTGGACTCCGAGGAAACAACTCTTTGGGGGTTCCACCTTGGGCAATCCGGCGAGACGCAATCAATCCAACAGATTCTCATGCCTTGGTTGGAGCATATTTAGAAGGTGGTGCTGATTTTCTTTACAGGAAATCATTGAAAACTTATGAGTCTTGGGGATTGAATTGAAGTACCCCTCACTTGCGCCAATTCCAAATCCTGCAGCGCTACTCCAAGGCTTCTTTACCCCTACTCCTGTTGAATCTAATCTTTCACACCCTTGGTGTGCTCGTGAAGATGGTTCAATTTGGTTCTCTCGCTCTAGTTGGTCTCTCCTCGCCTTGGCTCGTTTGAGATCTCAGGTCTATGGCTCAGTCCCCCGAATCTGCTTTCCTGACTACTTTTGTGACTCTTCTCTAAAGCCTTTGAGAGAATTTGGGGTCCAACTATACTTCTACCCTATCAACAATGAGTTAAGCCCTGAGCAAGAACTTGTTGAACAGATGTTCTATGATATCAAACCAGATCTTTTTGTTTTAGTACACTATTTCGGTCAACCAACGAGGGAGGTGGAATGGTTGATTAACCTTTGCAAACAACATAGCACTTGGTTGGTCGAAGATGGAGCTCATGTCCTTAGACCTGCAGATGTAATCGGTCAGATTGGAGATGCAGTTCTCTACAGCCCTCACAAATTACTTCCGATCCCAGATGGTGCCATCTTAGTGGTCAGAAAAGATGGTCCTAATCAATTATGGCGAGATGAAGAAAAGTGGAAGAAATTAGCTGATATCAACACCTCCTTGCAAAATTCTTCAAAAAGTTCATTTGCAAAGGTTGCTATTTGGACGTTGAAAAGACTGATTCAGTCTCTGGGAATTTGTCGTTTGCCAACTAGGGTTCCTTTTGGAGACGATGAGATGATAGTTGGCAAAGTTTCTACGCTTCCGAAAATGAGTAAATGGAGTCAGCGTCTACTAATGCCATTGATTTCAGATTTTGATACAGTTGCTAAAAAGCGAATACAAAACCAGCAGACATGGGATAGACTTTTTAGCACAGGACTTTTCTCAGCAGAAGCTTCATTAACTCTTCTGAAGAGTCGCATAAATACATTTGTACCTTACCAAGCTGGTTTCTTTGTTGACCCTGGTAAACACGCACTAGAACTTTATGACTTTATGCAAAAACAGCAAATTCCTGTTGTAACTTGGCCAGATTTGCCTCCTGAGGTTACGCAAAAGCCGCATCAGCACAAAGTAGCAATCCAACTTCGTAATCAAATCCTATTTTTTCCGACTCATCATTGTGTATCCCAAAATCATATTGCGAGATATGAAGCAAACCTTCTACATAACAAGGGCCAAAACTGGCAGGTTTATGAGTTAGAGCGAAATGAATGGGACATCTTTTGGGAAAGATGTAAATTAACTAATTTGCTTCAATCGTGGGAATACGGAGAAGCTAAAAAAGAAGCTGAATCTTTGCAGCCTTATCGCTTGTTGATTAGAGATGAGAATAATCTGCCAATTGGCCTGGCTCAGGTTTTGGTCAAAGAGTTACCCTTCGTTGGTGGAATTGCTCGTTTGAACAGGGGTCCACTCCTGATCAACAACTCTTATCCCCCAAATCTCTTCCTAGATCAATTCATTATACTGAGTGTTCTACGAAGGTATGCATTTCGAAAACAGTGGTGGATAATTCAAGTAGCACCAGAAATTGATCACTCTGATACATCAATGAAGAGATTGAAAAGTATCGGTGGTAGTTGGCTTTCGCGGCAATCACCATGGGCATCTGGACGAATCGATTTGACCAATGAAGAAGCGATTCTATTGATGCAATTAAAAGGAAAATGGAGAACCGCGCTGAGAAAGGGGCAAAAGTCAGGCGTACAAGTTATTAGTAGTGATATAGGTAGGGAAAAATTAGAGGAATTAGTAAAGGATTATGCGGCACTTCAAAATTCTAGAGAATTCTCTGGTATGACGGACGCTCTTATTCTAGCTCTTGCTCACCAAAAAGAATCTGCTACTTGGAAGTTTAATCTATATTTTGCCATGCTCCAGGAGTCGCCTGAGAGTAGGTTGAGGGTTGGGTCATTGGTAACAGTTCAAGCTGGTGATTCTTGTATCTACTTGATTGGTACAACGAACGAGATTGGAAGAAAGGTTCAGGCGAATTCTGTATTATTATGGGAGTCATTAGTTGCTGCGAAGCAACGTGGTTGTCGATGGTTTGACATCGGAGGACTAAGTGAAGAAACGCCAAAAGGGATCGCTGAATTCAAAAAAGGGCTCAATGCGATTCACTATGGGCTTGTTGGAGAATGGTTGTTTATGCCAAAAATCCCTTTAAACCGATGAGGAAACTCATTATTGATGCCTCGAACTTGCGTGCTGGTGGCGGAATCATTCATCTGCAAAACATTCTTCAAGTTGGAGATCCACAAGCGCACGGTTTCCATAAAGTCATTGTTTACGGTGGAAAAAACCCTCTAGAGCATTTTCCCAAGAAGCGCTGGTTGGATTTGCGGGAAATCCCGATTCTCAATCGTTCTTTTTTACATCGTTTGCAGTGGCAACAAGGTCAGTTGAGTCAACTAGCTGAACAGGAAGAGGCTATTTTGTTCATACCTGGAGGCTTATATTTGGGGAAATATCGTCCTTATGTGACAATGTTCCAAAACATGCAGATTTTTGAAACAACTGAAAAGAATCGTGAAGGATTGACAAAGGAGTGGCTGCGGCTGAGTCTGCTTCAACTAGGCCAAGCAAAAACTTTCCGCCATTGTTCGGGATTGATCTGCCTTTCTGAATACGCCCAAAGCTACCTGCAACAGTTTTACCCGAACTTGCTTAAAAATGTTGAAGTACGCAGGATTCCACATGGAATCAGCCAATTTGACGAAAGCTCCAGGGATTACGAACTCAAAAACCCTGTGCAGTTGCTCTATGTCTCAACAATAAAGCAGTATAAGCATCAATGGCACTTAATTGAAGCTGTGGCTCAACTCAAGCGGGAGGGCTATCCACTAGAACTTCACTTGATTGGGTCCGGGGATAAGCCAGCCCTAATGAAGTTGGAGACAGCAATTAAACGTCATGCCGATCTAGGGCAATTCGTACACTATCATGGTGGTCTCTCTCATGACGAAACCATCAAATGGTATGGCCAGACTGATTTGTTTGTGTTTCCTTCGAGTTGTGAGACTTTTGGCATTAGCTTACTTGAAGCAATGACTTCTGCCTTGCCGATTGCTTGCTCAGATCGGGGTCCTATGCCCGAAGTTTTGCGTGATGCTGGGCTTTACTTGAACCCGGAGCAGCCGAAATCGATTGCCAAAAATTTGAAGATGTTGCTTGATGATAAAACTATGCGGCAGAGACTTGGTCGGAAGGCTTTTGAATTTTCCCAAAAATATACCTGGAAACGTTGCGCTGAAGAGACCTTTTCATTTCTTCAATCCGTGCATCAGTCTCATTGTTCATGAATCCCATCCGTCTTTGCATCACTGGAGGCTCCGGCTTCATCGGGACGACTGTGATGCAGTGGGCCTTGGACAATGTTGAAACCGTTGTCAATTTTGATATTCGGCCACCCAAAGTCTTAGCTCACCAACCGCACTGGCAATCCATCGATATTCGTGAAAAAAATTCCTTCACAACTGCCCTCAATACCTTTGCCCCTACCCATATCTGGCACCTGGCCGCAATGACGGGAATGGATATCCAGGATATCTCCTTCTTTGATGCCAACACGGTCGGAGTGAGCAACTTGCTGGAAGCCGCAAAGAGTCTCCCCAATCTGCAGCGAATCCTGTTCACCTCCAGCCTACTGGTTTGTCGTAATGGATATTTACCACAGTCTGATACAGATTACTGTCCACCTAATCTTTATGGTCAAAGTAAGGTGACTGGTGAGCAAATTGTTCGCGATAGTCAACTTCCTGTTGAATGGGTCATTGTAAGACCAACTTCAATTTGGGGCCCTTGGTTCGAGCATTCCTACAAGACCTTTTTCCGTGTCTTAAATCGTGGTTGGTACGTGCAACCTGGGCAACAACCTATTATCAAACCGTTGAGCTTTGTTGGCAACACCGTTCACATGATGCAAACACTCTTGCTAAGAGCTGGAAGCAACGTTCATCAGCAGACCTACTACCTTGGAGATTATCCACAGCATTCCATCCAGGAGTGGGCCGACCTGATTCGAAAGGAACTGGGGAAGACCCGCAAAACTCCGGTTTTTCCCATTGGAGTAATGCGCATTGTCGCTAGGGTCGGAGACGCCTGCAAGACTCTTGGTTGGAGTGATCCACCGTTGACGAGCTTCCGGCTGAACAACATGCTCACGGGAGCCCACTACCCGATTGAAAAAACCCAAGAGATTGTTGGAACACTCCCATTCAGTTTGCAAGACGGGGTTCAGCAAACACTAGATTGGATGGCAAAGGAGGGGATGTTACGCAATGGTTCGAGAGCATCCTAGAACCTGGAAACTCAATAATCTGAGAGAGACCAAATGAAGATTCTTGTCACAGGAGGTGTAGGGTTCGTTGGCTCTCACCTGGCAATGTCTCTAAAGCAAGCATTTGGAGAGTGTCAAGTGCTGGCTCTAGATAATCTAAAGCGTCGGGGCTCTGAACTGAATCTGCCTCGCCTGCGTGAGGCTGGAATTGCATTTGTTCATGGAGATGTGCGCAATCCTTCAGACCTTCAATTTCCCGAACTAGATTGGATCATTGAATGCTCGGCTGAGCCATCTGCCCTCGCTGGGAGAAGTGGAGACACCGACTACCTGGTTCATACCAATCTCTTGGGTACCTATCACTGCCTGGAATTAGCCCGGCGTTGCAGAGCAGGAATGATTTTCCTTTCTACCAGTCGGGTGTATCCAGTCTCGCCTATCAGCCAGCTTCCCTTTGTCGAAGATTCTACACGATTTATACTGGAGCCTGGATTTTCAACTAAAGGAATTTCATCTGCTGGCATCAGCGAAGAGTTTCCCCTAGAGGGAACTCGTACATTGTATGGTACGACAAAGCTCGCCTCAGAACTGTTGGTACAGGAGTATTCTGACACCTTTTCTCTGCCAATGGTTGTCAATCGCTGTGGAGTTTTGACGGGTCCTTGGCAGATGGGGAAAATTGACCAAGGTGTGATTGTTCTTTGGTTGGCTCGACATTTTTTCGGCGGAGAGCTCTCCTACATCGGATACAAGGGCAGGGGCAAACAGGTACGCGATCTTTTGCATGTTGCCGATTTGGCAGACTTGGTCATTCTGCAGATGCAGAGCATTGAGCAACATCGTGGACAAACCTACAATGTTGGTGGAGGCATCGAGAATAGTGTCAGTCTATTGGAGTTGACCAAAATGTGCCAAGAACTGACGACTCGAAAGATTCAGATCCATGCAGAATCCATGAGTCGGGGAGGAGATCTTCCCTGGTTTGTGGCTGATACGAGCAAAATCAGCGAAGCAACCGGTTGGAATCCTCAGCGTTCTGTGAAAACGACCCTTCAGGAAATTCTGGAGTGGTTGAGAGAAAACCAGCAATTACTACGTTCAATTCTCAAATAATTCTCTCCATCCAAAAGTATTAATGAGTGAGATTCTTCTGGTTACAGGCTCTGCAGGCTTGATTGGTTCTGAAACAGTACGTTTTTTTTCTAAAAAAGGTCTTGAAGTTGTTGGAATCGACAACGACATGCGAGCACAATTCTTCGGTCAGGAGGCTTCAACTCATTGGAATCGCTTACGCCTAGAGCAGCAAGTTTCCAACTATCAACATATTGAAGCGGACATTCGTGATCCGGAAGCAATGAGCCGCATCTTTAAATATTATGAAGACTCAATTGTAGGGGTGATTCACACTGCTGCCCAGCCCTCGCATGACTGGGCAGCGCGGGATCCAGCAATGGATTTTACTGTAAATGCTAATGGTACTTTAGTTCTGTTAGAGATGACTCGCCAGCACTGCCCAGAAGCAGTCTTCATCTTTACCTCTACCAACAAAGTATATGGTGACCAACCCAACTCACTGCCACTAGTAGAGTTGGAGAGTCGCTGGGAGCTACTTGATCACGCTTTTGCGCAGTACGGAATTGATGAGTCAATGAGTATCGACCAATCTAAACACAGCTTGTTTGGGACTTCAAAGTTAGCAGCGGATGTTTTGGTGCAGGAATACGGACGCTACTTTGGCGTAAATACAGGAGTGTTTCGCGGTGGTTGTCTGACTGGGCCAGCTCATTCTGGAACTCAATTGCATGGCTTCTTGGCATATCTGGCCAAATGTGCAGTGCTAAGTCGGCCTTACACAGTGTTCGGTTATAAAGGTAAGCAGGTACGAGACAATATCCACAGTCATGATCTGGTTCAAATGTTTTGGCATTTCTTCCAGCATCCACGTAGTGGGGAAGTTTATAACGCAGGTGGTTCGCGGTACTCCAACTGCTCCATGAAAGAAGCCATCAAGATTTGTGAAGAATTAACTGGAAAGGAAATGAAAATCAGTTACTCAGAAGATAATCGGATTGGTGATCATATCTGGTGGATCAGCGATGTGCGTAAATTTGAGCAACATTACCCTGCATGGAATTACCTATACAACGTCAACGGAATTTTATCAGAAATCGTTGAAACTCTGCGGGAGCATACCAATGAATTATGATCGTATTTATGAATACAGGTTTAATGGGATACCCGTTGAGAAGAAACAATCAGTTTGGAAAGAAATCAGTCAGTTCCTGTATAGAGAGATGGACAAACCAAGTATCGTCTTAGATCCGGCTGCGGGCTTTTGTGAATTTATCAATAACATTCCTGCTAAAGAAAGATGGGCAATAGACCAAAATTCAAATTTTTTAAATAAGCATGTTGCACCAGATATTCAAAAGATTATTGGCGACTGTATGAATGCAGAAGTTCCCACTGGATATTTTGATGCAGTATTTGTTTCAAATTTTTTGGAGCATCTGAGTAGTAATGAGGAAGTTTATGAGTTTTTTACGAAAGCGTATGAGTGGCTGAAGCCGTCTGGTTTATTAGTTGTAATGGGACCAAATTTTAAATACTGTTCAACCGATTATTTCGATTGCTCAGATCATAAAGTGATTTTGACAGATATTTCTCTTAGTGAGCTTGGTTACTCAGCAGGTTTTGAAATAAAAAAATGTCACAGTAGATTTTTACCATATTCTTTCCGAAGTCGCTTACCAACAAATACTACTTTAGTACATAACTACTTACGATTTCCATTAATTTGGCTTCTGCTAGGTAAGCAGTTTTTGGTTTTTTTTCAGAAACCGTTATGAAATTGAGTATCGTCATACCAGCTTATAATGAGTTCTCTACGATTGCTGAAACACTTATTAACATTCATGTTCAGCTATGCAAAGATAATATTATTTTTGAGATAATTGTGGTTAATGATAATTCCAATGATGGTACTCCGGATCTTGTAGACGAATTAAGCTTACATTATAAAAATATTCGGAGAGTGGATAATATCACTCCGAACGGATTTGGCCTTGCGGTAAGGTGTGGCCTGGAAGCAGCAAAAGGCGAATATATAATAATTGTAATGGCAGATGCTTCAGATGATCCTAATGATATAGTTCGATTTTATAGACTGGCGGAGCAAGAAGGTTTGGATGCTGTATTTGGGAGTCGATTTACGAAAGGTGGTTTTGTGATTGATTATCCTCTTCTAAAGTTGTGTCTGAACAGAATTACAAACTGGTTAATAGCATTCCTATTTATTGTTAGCTACACAGATACTACGAATGCATTCAAATTATATCATAGGAAAACAGTAGAGGGTCTAAAACCATTTCTGAGTCACCATTTTAACCTGACAGTTGAACTGCCACTTAAGGTAATTGTTCGAGGTTATAATTATCGAGTCCTACCCAATAGTTGGAGGAATCGTAAGTCTGGAGTATCAAAACTAAAAATTAAAGAGATGGGTAGTCGATATTGGTTTATAATTTTTTATTGCTTGATTGAAAAATGGCTATCAGTTGGGGACTATAAGAAATGAAATTACTTCTTCCTAAACCAAATATTTTTTCAAACTATTTGATAGTTTACATATTAATTTTCATTTTTTGTATATTACATATATTATACATCAATACACCATTTGTCAATTTAGAATGGGTTTACAAAATTGGTACTCAGTATTTTTTAACTGATAATCAGGATTTATTGAGATCTTATTTTTCTTTACAAGCAAATCCAATTACCTATTCATTTGTTGTTAGTAATCTAATCAATTTCTTTGGCATCGATAATTACGGGATCTACAGGGTGCCTGCTTTAGTTGGGGGAGTTCTATTACTAATTGCTTTAGCAAGAAAAGAACTTCCCTGGTTAGTGATTATCGTAGCATTGAATCCTTTAGTCTGGATTTACTCAGGTCGAGCATACTCAGAATTGTTAGCACTTGGTCTGATGATTTTTGCATATGTATTTCAATCCCGCCCTGTTGCCAGTGGATCTATAGCTTTAATTTCAGGCATCTTTAAGTTCCACACATTCCCCATTATTTTGATTAATATAGGTTTGAAATGGATTTTCATAAATCAAAAATATAGATTTAAATATTTGTTCAATAATCAATTTTTGATAGGTTCGATTGTTTTAATCGGAGCTTTAATTTTTTTCTTAATCTATCAGAAATTATTTGATATTTGGATTGTTCCAGAAAAATATCATGAATCGTTAGGATTTTCTCTGGAAGTTCTAATTAATAATTTTTTCAGTTATGGCTTTTATCTTTCAGGAATATTTTTTTTGACAATTCCAGTTTTTCTGAATACCGAACATTTCAAATTAAAAATATTCCTACTAGTTCCTTCCATATTGCTTGGTATCACCAACCAAAATTTGGGAGAGATGGATTTTGGTGGTTTTCAGCAGTTGCTCGGAAATGAGTTCATTTTACTGATTAAGATCATTGGTTTTTGGAATTTTCTACTTTGTTGCCAGGCTTTCTGGAAAGATGAGGAATCACGCATACTACTTTTGACAATCCTTGGTTACATTCTGCTCCTGTCCCTCACTCGCCCTGCTAATCGTTATTTGATTTTTGTAGTTCCCTTCTGGGCGATATTGGTTTGCCAGCATATTTCACTTTCACGCATGTTTTGGTGGGGATATGTTGCTGTTCTTGCGGGGCTCAATCTATTTGCCACGCTCTATCAGGTGAGTAATGCGACTGCCTCTGCAAATATGGCTGACTGGGCAATTCAGAATGATGTCCGTATCAACCTTGGAGGGATACTTCACAGTCATGTGGGAGATTTTTCACACTATGATCCGAGTAGCCCTCTGGTTGTTTTCCTGTCTGGTGTTCAAGTTGGTAGAATTCTGCATGAAGAGCCAGTACATGTTCTTGGATTTCCAATCCGCAGCTACGTTCTGTCCGATACCACTTCAAATTAACGAACCATGAAAAGATATGAATTTCTCTCAGCCCTACTCAGATAAAACCATACTCGTCACCGGTGGTGCGGGAGCAATTGGCAGCAACCTCTGCCGAGCCCTGGTGGAAGCTGGCGCAGCCAAGGTCATCATCTTGGATGATCTCTCTGCATGTTACGCCTGGAACATACCCAACCTGCCGAACATACTGTTTGTCAAGGGTAGCATCACTAACGATGTGGACCTCAAGCGCGTCTTTCACGAAAAGCCCGCCTACATCTTTCACTTGGCTGCCTTCTTTGCCAACCAGAACTCTGTGGACTACCCGGAAAAGGACCTGCTCGTCAGCCAGTTGGGAACGGTCAAGATGCTAGAACATGCGATCCTGCAGGGAGGTATCAAGCGCTTTGTTTATGCTGGCTCCGGCTGTGCGATTTATGGCGCCCAGGCACCCCTGCCACTGAAGGAAGAATTTGTCTCTATGCACCTGAGCACTCCCTACCAGATCTCCAAAATGGCGGGGGAACTCTACTGCAATTTCTACTGGCATCACTATGGTCTGCCGATTGTCAAGACCCGGTTCTTCAATTCCTATGGGCCTGGGGAAGTTCCTGGACAATATCGTAACGTGATCCCCAATTTCATCTACTGGGCGATGAAGGGGCAGCCTCTGCCGATCACTGGCGATGGCAAGATGACCCGGGATTTCACCTACGTGGAGGACATCGTGGATGCCTTGTTGCGAGCAGGGATTCGGGAAGAGGCGATTGGTGAAGAAATGAATATTGCCTCCGCAGCTGAAACCGAAATTGTTGAGATGGCTAACACGGTCAATGAGTTGACAGGCAACAAGGCCGGATTGCTCTACACTGATCGGCGCAAGTGGGACACAAAGTCGAGATTATTGGCGAGCGTGGATCGGGCCAGGGATTTGTTGGGCTACGATCCAAAAATCAATTTTGCAACAGGTCTACGCAATACGATTAGTTGGTTTGAAAAGAACTGGGAAGCGATTCAGCGTGACGCCGAGTTTCCTCCAGGAATGTCCTCTGCGGTCAAGAACTATGTGCTCAAGCAAGAACAGCAGCATTCATGAGACAGATCGTCCAGAGCTACAAGACGGGGGAGGTGGCGTTACGTGAAGTACCGGTTCCTCGCTGTGGCAGCAAACGAATTCTGGTACGCAACCGCCGATCGCTAATCAGCATTGGTACGGAGCGTTCTACGATTGAACTGGGACGCAAGTCTCTCGCAGGTAAGGCCGCAGCTCGACCAGATCTGGTGCGAAGAGTCTGGGAGAAGGCCAAGAAGGAGGGTTTGCTCAAGACCTGGCAGGAGGCGATGGGGCGCCTCGATACACCTACGCCTTTGGGCTACTCCTGTGCAGGGATTGTCGAAGAATGCGGGTTGGCGGCAACAGAATTTTCTCCTGGGGATCGGGTGGCCTGTGTCGGTCAGGGATTTGCTAGCCACGCAGAATTTGTCTCGGTTCCGGTCAACTTGGCCTGTCTAATACCAGAAGGGGTTCGTGAGGAAGAGGCGGCTTTTGGAATGCTGGGCATCATTGCCTTACACGGAATTCGCTCTGCTCAACTCAGCTTTGGTTCCCGTGTTGTTGTTATGGGACTTGGCTTGTTGGGTTTACTAACGGTTCAGATTCTACGTGCCTACGGTTGTGAGGTGATTGCCTACGATCCAGCTTCAGACAAGGTTGCGCTGACTGAGCAGTTTGGCTTCACAGCGGTTACGGATCAGGTAAGCGAACTTTCAAAGTTCACAAAATCCATCACCCAGACACATGGGGCGGATGCGGTCATCATCACGGCAGCCACCAAGAAACGAGAGCCGGTTGACCAAGCGATTCAACTCTGTCGAGCCAGGGGGCGAATTGTTGTGGTCGGTGTGGTAGATATCCATCCCGATCGCAACGAGTTATGGCAAAAGGAGATCGAACTAGTGGTTTCGAAGGCAGCTGGCCCTGGTTCATTGGATCCCCTCTATGAACTGGAGGGCATTGATCTGCCGATCGGTGACGTACGTTGGACCCAGCGCCGCAATCTGGAGGAATTTTTACGCCTTTTGTCTCAACACCGGATCGACGTCCAGCCGTTAATCACACACCGAATTCCACTGACAGCAGCGGAGTCGATCTATCAGCAACTGATTGGAGATGCTCTGAGTAACCCGATTGGGGTGTTGCTCGAATATCCTGAAACAACCCCACTCCAACATACCCTGCCGATTCCTCAAAAAACTACGCGCGTTTTCTCATCAGGCAGCGTTCAACTGGGGGTGATTGGAGCTGGTTTGTTTGGCAAGGCACTTCTGTTGCCGGCGCTCACCAAGCTGGAAAACGCTCAACTGCATACGCTTGTGACCAATTCAGGTGCCAACGTGGAGCATAGTGGCAGAAAATTCGGTTTTGCTCATCAGTCTACAGATATTCAGGCTGTTTGGAAAAATCCTGAAATCCAGGCGATTGTTGGGCTGACTCCACACAGTAATCACGCAGCGTTGGTGCAAACTGCGCTTGCTCAGCAAAAGTACCTGTTCCTCGAAAAACCCCTTTGTGTCACCCTCGAGGAATTACAGTCCATTCGTGAAACAGCAGCCGAACAGGCCTGCCTTCCCCTGATTCTGGTAGGACACAATCGCCGCTTCTCTCCTCACACTAGACAGCTTCAGCAATGGCTAAAAAATCGGCAGTCTCCGCTAGTGATCCAACTACGTATCAATGCTGGCTTCGTCCCTGTGGGTCACTGGGTTCATTCGGAAGATGAAGGACGCAGCCGGATTGTTGGTGAGATGTCCCACTTCATCGACCTACTACAAACGTTGACTGGATCCCTTGTGCAAAGAGTGATTGCAGAGCGTGTGTCTGGAGACAACCAGGCGGTCGTTAACAATGATAATATCGTGCTCAGCCTGAAGTTTCGTGATGGTTCGGTGGGCAATCTGACGTATTCAGCGGCTGGAGCTAAAGCCTATTCTCGTGAGCGGCTTGAAGTTTTCTGTGAGGGACAAACCTTAGTGCTAGAGGATTTTCGGGAGAGTGAGCGTCATGGGTCTAGAAAAACGGAGCGCTTCAAGACGACAGGACAAGAGATGGGCTATCGGGAAGAACTCCAACACTTTGTCAACTGTGTGGCCGGCAAGGAAGAGCCTCTGGTGGCTTTTGCCGAAGCATTATCAACAATGGAAACGATCTTTGCGATTGAGCAGTCCTTGGCAACGGGCAACCCTGTAGTCTGCGAACTCGCATGAAGATCCTACTCGTCACGGATTCCTATCCTCCTGAAATCCGTTCTGCTTCCCACCTGATGCTTGAACTGGCCGAAGAACTTCACTCAAGAGGTCATCAAATCACGGTGATGACCACCTGGCCCAAATACAATCTGGATCAAGATTTTACTCAACGAAAATTTTCTGAATTGGAAGATGAGAATGGTATTCAGGTTCTACGAATCAAGACGTTGCCACACCACAACGTCAATTACCTGGTGCGTGGGATTGCTCAGTTGTTGATGCCGCTGAAGTTTCTCTGGAAAGTCCAGCAATATCGTCTCCATTTGGATGCTGTGATCGTGTACAGTCCACCCTTGCCTTTGGCGCTGGTTGGTGTGTGGTTGAGGTCGAAAGTGTGGTTTCTGCTCAACGTACAGGATCTGTTTCCCCAAAATGCAATCGACTTGGGGGTGTTGCACAATCCTTGGCAGATTTGGTTTTTTCGATGGTTGGAAGGCTACGTTTATCGCAACGCAGACGTCATAACTGTGCACTCAGAAGGCAACACAAGTTTTGTTCTGCAACACTATCCAGAACTTGCCAACAAGCTACGAATCTTACACAACTGGGTCGATGTCGGCCATCACCAGTCTGCAACGGTGACTGGTGATTTTCGTGCCAAGTGGAAGATTAAACAACGCTATGTCGCAGTCTTTGCTGGAGTGATGGGGCCTTCACAATACCTAGAACGAGTGCTGGAGGTTGCAGAGCTTGTTCAGAAGCAGCAACCTGACCTATTGTTTCTGCTGGTTGGTGATGGAGTTGAGAAATCAAGACTGGTGCAGTTGGCAACCCAAAAAAGCCTAAGCAATGTTCGCTTTGAAGGATTTATTGGGCGTGATGTCTACCCTGATTTGTTGAGGATCTGCAGCCTAGGCTTGGTTTGTCTGAGTCCACAAAATCAAACGCCTGTCGTCCCTGGAAAAATTCTTGGCTACATGGCAGCTGGACTACCGGTTGTGGCTTTCCTCCAGTCCAAAAGTGATGGACACGGAATTGTTCAAGCAGCTCAATGTGGTGTCACTGCTGATTCCGCTGACTTGGATGCTTGTGTGGAGGCTTTCCATAAAATGCTAAAGCAAGCTGAGCGATTTGAAGCAATCGGGGCTGCTGGAAGGAACTATGCGATCCAACACTTTTCCAAGGAAGCCTGTGTTTCTGCAATGGAACGGATGTTGACCAGTACTCAGGAGACTCTTCGATGAAAGTCCTGACGGTCTTTGGCACTCGGCCCGAAGCGATCAAGATGGCGCCCCTGGTTCATGCTCTGGCGGATCACCCCAGTTTCGAATCATCGGTCTGTGTGACAGCTCAGCACCGAGAGATGCTGGATCAGGTGCTGCAAATTTTTGACATTCACCCAGATATCGACCTGAACCTGATGCGCCCGGGGCAGGATCTTTTCGATGTGACCAGTGGAGTCTTGCAGGGCATGAAGCAGGTGCTGCAACGAGTCAGACCGGATGCCTTATTGGTACATGGAGATACGACGACTGCCTTGGCCACGGCGATAGCAGGCTTCTATACTGGTGTTCCTGTTGGGCATGTAGAGGCGGGACTGCGCACATATGACTTGCAAGCGCCTTATCCAGAGGAATTCAACCGCCAGGTGGTCAGTCGAGTGGCCCACTGGCACTTTGCTCCGACCGAGCAGAGTCGCCAGAATCTTCTCTCCGAGCAGGTACTTCCAGCAACTGTGCATGTGACGGGCAACACGGTCATTGATGCCTTGTTTTGGGTACTGAAGCGCTTGGACTGTGATCTTGAACGCAAGGCTCAGGTTGAATCACTGCTGAATGGCCAAATCTTCTTCCCGTGGCAGAAGAGTCGATTTGTTTTGATCACCGGTCATCGAAGAGAAAATTTTGGCCAGGGATTCCTACAGATCTGCCAAGCTCTGCGTTCACTGGCCGCTTCCTTCTCGGAAGTTCATTTCGTCTATCCTGTTCATCTGAATCCGGCGGTACAGAAGCCAGTCTTTGAGTTGCTGCAGGCTCTGCCCAATGTACACCTCTTGCCTCCACTGGAGTATGAGCCCTTTCTACTCTTGCTCAATCGAGCCTATTTTTTGCTTACCGACAGCGGCGGAATTCAGGAAGAAGCCCCAAGCTTGGGTAAACCCGTGCTGGTGATGCGGAATGTGACGGAGCGTCCTGAAGCGGTGGAGGCTGGCACAGTTCGATTGGTCGGTGCAGACCGTGGGCGAATTGTGGCCAATGCTTCGGAGTTGATTTGTATGCCGGAAAGCTATGCAAAAATGGCAAAGGCTCACAATCCTTATGGAGATGGTCAAGCCTGCACACGGATTTTGGAAGCTTTACTTAGAAAATAGGTTTTTCAGTTATTCGCTGGGTAAAGTATATGTACTATTTTATAAATTCGGGCAAAATATAATTTACTTTCAATTTTTGATGGTTTTTCTGCATGTCCATCACCCTCCTCAATAACTTAGCTTTTGTGTTTCTGGTGGCACTCCTGCTGACCACTCTCAGCTTGTTGGTGCTCTTGCGTCGTACCAAACAGAATGACGCAAATGAGAACTCTCCAAGATTGCGAGATCAACATCAAACTTCAATTCCTCGTTGGGGTGGTGTTGGAATCTTGATTGGCTTATTGATCGCCCTGCTACTTTCGACGGCCCTCCCTTTTGAGCAGGTCTCCTCTCCCCTCTCTGGTTCCTATCTCTCGTTGCTGATCAGCGCTGTGTTTGCTTGCGGTCTTGGTTTCCTCGATGATCAGCAAAACCTAAGAGCCCGCTACAAACTGCTTGGGCAACTCGTTCTTGGTATCTTCACAGCCACCTTTATTTTCCGACCAGACACACTTCAACTGCCCTTGATTGGACTGGTTGAAATGGGATGGTTCGGTGGTCCTTTGATGTTGCTGTGGGTGGTTGGGGTGATGAATGCGATCAATCTGGTGGATGGGCTGGATGGGCTGGCTGGGGGGTTGAGTCTGGTCACAACGCTCTTGCTGGGTGCTTTGTGCTGGAGGGCTGAAAATTACGACCTGGTACTGTTCAGTTTGGCTCTGGCTGGAGCGATTTTCGGCTTCTGGCTCTTTAACAAACCACCAGCTACCCTGTTCATGGGGGATTCTGGCAGTATGCTGCTTGGCTACTTGTTGGCAGTCTTCTCGGTCAAAGTGGTTGCTGTGACTGGCAATGGTTCTGTATCCTTGGTGCCTGTCCTTTTGCTAGGCATTCCGCTTGTAGACACGGCTTTTGCCTTTTTACGACGCTATCTGAAGGGAATTCCCTTCTATGCTGCGGACAAGGATCACCTGCATCATCGTTGTTTACAAAAGGGTCTGAGCGTCTGGCAAACCACTCTGCTACTGAATGCGTTGGGGCTTTTCTTTGGATTGCTTGGCGTCGTTGCTCACTTCTATTCAGCAGTCGCCTCTCCGCTGATCATGGGCTTTGTCCTGCTGGTCTACGGCTTGCTCTACTGGCTGGAATACGATGTGATCGTCCGGCCCTCCAATGCGATGCGTTCTCAACCACAGTTGCGGAAACAACGGGACTTGGTGCGGGCGCTCTCTGAGAACGCTGAAGTTTACTTCGCGAAAGATCATAACACCACAGAACTACATCACAGCTTCCGGTTCTGGGCAGAGTTGCTATACATTCGAGACTATGAACTCCTGCAGCAACAGAGTTTGCTTCATCGTCAGGGAATTGTCGTAGTCGCTGAGGAAGATCGGCTGATGGAATTCTCCCACAAATCTTTCCTCCTGCGCTTCCGTTTACGCCAGCAGAACCTGCAGCAAGATTCTGATCTTAAGGATGAGTACTTGAGAATGGTAGTCCCTCTCTTTCTGGAACAATACCAACGTCTGCACCAGCCTGCTGAAGCAAAGCCTCTCCGTGTGATTTCAAGAACTCCCTGATCTCATACTGTCCGTAGTTGTACTGGCGTTCTACTCTCAAGTCTTTGCTCAATCCAACTTTTCTGGCACACCTTCCGCAATCTCCAAAAATTCGTTGAGTTTCTTGAGGATCATTTGGGATTTGGAACTGAAACTTGATGGTTCCCGCTGACTTGCCCCCAAGCTAGTTTCTGTAAGAAATTTTTCTCTCCCTCGCAATGTATAAAAACTGAATGAAATCAATTCACTGGGAAGTTTTCAGAGATTCCATACTTTTGCTTGGGATTCTGACTTTTTCACTTCCTCTGAAAATCCCTGCAATACAATCATTCTTAGAGTCGATCCTTCAGATTTCTTTTCCCATCCAACTCAGCACCTACACGCTTTTCTTGCCAATGTGGCTTGGCATCACAGTATTGATCCACCTGCTCAGGATTCCAGAAGTATGGAATCAACTTAAGATTCCTGTATTGCTGATGGCAATACTCTTTGTGTGGATGTGGTTAGGAGCTTGGTTGAGTGAATGGCGGGGTCATAGCCTGAAGCATGCAGGACGTTATACGATTCACCTTTTAGTGTTTTTGACCTTATTGTTTCTAGTGAGAACTCAAAATTTTCGTTCCATGACTGCCGTGTTACTAAGCTGGTTTTTAGTTGTCAGCGGACTGACCATGGCCGAGCAATTATTTGCTGATTGGCAGTTGCCATCTTGGTTTGCTTCCATCGGCTTGGGATTAGAACTTCATTCAAATGTCAGATCAGTTGGTTTAAGTTCGATGTTTGAAAACCAAAATCCTTATGGAGTTATTTCTGTTGCATTGTTAGGCATCTCTTTGTTTTGTGTTGTACAAAAGCAGTGGTTTCTTGGAATTGCTGGAGCCTTAGCTTCTGTTTGGGGAATTGTAATCTCTGGCAGTCGTAATGCGATCCTGATTCTAATCATTTACGCTTTGTTGATACTGTTTGCGCAGTTTGGTAGGGCAGCAAATCAGAAGAAGCACTACCGGAAAATATTTGGTGGGATTGGTTTTTTTGTGATTGGTTTTTCAATCATCATATTGATCTTCAATCCGCGAGTAATGATGAAAAGTCAACAAACTTTGGAAGAACTACAATTTGTTGGCGAATTTTCACAACTGGAGGAAATCGAACCAAGATTTGCGCTTTATAGAATGGCGATCGAGTATGGGATTCAGCACTCGTCTCTTTTCGGAGTCGGAGTCAAATCGTTTGGTTATGCAGTTTCTGAAGAAGCCTCGGGTCCGATAACTTCAGTATTTCAGAATGCAAATGAAACATGGAATGCACACAACGCTCTGCTGACAATCTGGGTTGAAATGGGATGGGTTGGCCTCTTCCTAGCCCTGGGGTTTGTGACCTCCTGGTTTTGGAAGTTTCGCAGTGGGTCTCTGTTGCTTTGGGCTAGTGTCCTTATGCTCTGCCTTGGACAAATCTTCGACTACTTCATCTGGCAGATCACCTTTATGACTGTCCAAAGCCTAGTCTTTGTCTTGATTGCAGCGTCATCGAACTTTGGTTCCAGTCAGGAACGATGAGAACAGTTGCATTTCTCAAAGAATGACAGCCGCATTGATCAACCAACCGATCCTGATTCACAACTATGAGTTTGTGGAATAAAGCCTCCTTGTCATCAGCAAATGTGCAAAGGAGTCTTGAACGTTGGCATCTAACTCAAATTCACGAGGGATCCACACTGCTTGATTCTTGACATTACGGAACAATTTGACTTGGCGCTTTGGATTCATCCGGTTTTCTCCAAAGTTGTTGAGCAATTGCTTTTGCCTATGCTCCCAATTGTAGAATTTCAACCAATCTATTGCCAGTCATCTGAAGTGAGGTTCCTCAACGTAGAGGATTTGGTGAAACACCCTGATCCAAGCCTAAGACCAGGGGTAATTGATGTTGATGAAGTAAGAACTATTGGGAGGGTACGTTTACTACAAACAAAATCTCGAAAAGATTTTCGAATTAAGCTGCTTGGACTGGTAAAGGTAGTTGAAATCGTCCCGCCACTACCCCTGCTACGGTCAAGTCCTCGTCTAGCAAATCCCAACGCAAAGCATACCCGTTCAGTTCGATTTCCACAGTTTTAAGATCCTGATCACTCGCATCTCGCAATCTAATAAACCGGTTTGCCGGGAAACCGAAGATCCTCCCATCGGTCAGTTTAACAAAAATCATGCGCCGCTCGACCCAAGCCCGAATCGCACAGGGTTCGATTTCATCTATTGTGGAATTCATGAAATTTCTCCAAGAGAAGTCGTTGATTAGCATAAACAAGGTGTTCAATTTCTCGAATTTTCTTGGGAGATAACCCCCGATTCTTTGCCAGCCTGACCGACCTTCCAAAATTTACATTCTCCCTCTGAGTGTCGTATGTGGACATGAGGGGGCTCCATCCCCTCATTAGAGTAAAAATGAAACCGGTAACCACCAACTCTCAACACAGTCGGCATTATTTCTCCGATTTGTAGATGCGATATTCGATACTGAACCTACCTAACTTGTAGGATTAAACGACATATTTTTCGTTCAGTTTTGAATAAATTTAAATCAACTTGATCGGCCCTGGATACTGAGCAACCACCTCGTACCAAACCAGATTGTGGAGGCCATAGCGCTGGCTAAATCCTTCAACAACATCATCCTTATGTTGCCAAACTCGTGCTGGTAGATTGCTGGTTACCTCAACTTACAGAGTACCATTTTTCTTACTGGTCAGAATATAAACCCAGATTTGTTTGATAGGCATGAGATCGAATGTAAATGGTATTGATTTGTTACAGTCTGAGAAACGGATCGCCAAGCGTTGCTCGCTATGACAACGGGGGAAATTAGGGCCAAATGATTCTTTGCCTGGAATTTCTGAATGACGATCATTAGTGTTAGATATAGTAAATTAAGTCTATCAAACTAAAGCTTAGAGATAAGTATGGAGATCGTAAATATTCACCAGGCAAAATGTCATTTATCAAGGTTACTTCAAGGAGTTGCTGAGGGGCGACCTTTTATCATCGCCAAAGCAGGCAAGCCAATTGCCCGCGTGACCGCAATTGATGCTTCGGAACCAGCGCAGATCAGCCGACTGGGATTTTTGGCAGGGCAGTTTGCCGTCCCAGATGATTTTGACCAAATGGGCCAAGAGGAGATTCTTGGTCAGTTTGGGCTGGACGAATGAATTTGTTGCTGGATACGCACCTGCTGATCTGGGCTGCCTCGATGCC